>Ga0123352_10021691_pt1 | contig 10233 bp, 5 predicted proteins | sample TergutLab28metaG_FD_89700 | JGI IMG/M metagenome (GOLD analysis project Ga0123352, IMG submission 89700) | Labiotermes labralis P1 segment gut microbial communities from Petit-Saut dam, French Guiana - Lab288 P1 | ecosystem: Host-associated > Arthropoda: Insects > Digestive system > Gut ...
AAAGGGTTACATTGCTATATTTGTCTGCTTCGTGACTAAGGCTGTTCACATTGAAGTAGTCACAAGCTTATCCACAGAAGCATTTCTTGCTGCCCTGAGACGTTTCATTGCACGTCGAGGGAATCCAAGTACCATTTGTTCAGACAATGGTAACAACTTTCAAGGTGCTGCTAATGAACATCATGCAATCTACGAAATCCTTCAATCCACATCACAGATGGCAACAGTACAGGACTTCTTGGCCACTGAAGGATGCGAATGGAAATTCATTCCACCACAAGGACCTCACTTCGGAGGATTATGAGAAGCAGCAGTGAAATCCATGAAGATTCATCTGCGAAGAACACTAGGAACTGATGTTGCCACTTACGAGGATCTGTGCACATTACTTGCTGAGATAGAGGCCTGTCTGAAATCCAGAACACTGTGTACCTTATATGATGATCCTTTCAATCCAACTTACTTGTCTCCTGGACATTTTCTAATTTGTGAACCACTTACCCAATTACCTGCTGCTGACATTACTGATGTCAAATGCAATAGATTTCCAGGTGGCATACCTAACAAAACAATTGCAACAGTTCTGGCAACGTTGGTCATCCGACTACCTCCAGAGTCTGCAACAGCGTCAATGCTAGCAGAGGACATCCCCTAACATACAACCAGGCGATCTCGTCCTGCTGAGGGAGGAAAACACGGCACCTCTGCACTGGCCGACAGCTGTAATCACCGACATACATCCAGGAAAGGATGGCATCGTCCGAGTGGTCATAATTAGAACCCCCAAGGGAGTAATTAAACGACCCTTCATAAAAATTTGCCCATTACCGCGTGTGAATAGTGAACTGTAGTGTCATTGTTTTGGGAGTGGCAGTATGTTACGCTAAGGGCAAATTTTATAGTAACTAATTTGCTATGTTTTTGTTTTGTTATTTTAATTTGTGTGTGTTACACAGCAACTTTGGGAGCGAGATTAATGTGGGTACATTGTCATAGCGTCCCTTCTTTGTACTCAGCATGGTTTCAGCCAGTCGCAATCTTCCATCGTCAGTGTGTGTGCGTGTGTAGCAATCCAAGGGGGAACAAGTAGGCAGCACGTCTCATTACAATTGTGATATAACAAAGGGTGATAATTCTGGGCTGCATAGGCAGTATTCACATTCAATACTCATAAGAAGTGTATGCTTGAGTGCATTATCGACAATCAAGGTGTTAATAATATCAGTTGAACGAACAGTATTAAATGAACTTGCGTGTGCAATATAACACTACATTATATAACAGTACATTCAGTGAATAATTTGGTACTATATGATAATTAATTATTGTGTATGGCAAATCGACATTAAGAGTGGTATAGTGAGTGTACTAACATTTATTATTGTAATTTGTGGCGTCTTTTAATAATAATTCATAATCGTTAATGAACCAGCAAGTACTGACAAACTAATACCCAGTTTGTAGCTTTATGTTCCTCGAGCCAGACGAGGCGACAACTACAGAATTCTTTGCACAACTTCTTGAACTGCTTGACCCACAAAGATGGGACTGATAGGTTGTCCGAAAACGTGAGCAAAAATTACCAATTTACGCTGTGTAAAATCCCAAAAGAATGCAGATCTGAACATTCTTTGCAGTTTAGTACATATAAAAACAGGAATAATAGAATGAAAACTTTAAACAATGCCAAATATGGAGGTACTGCAGGGTTGTGTTGGATTGACTACAGTACCACACATATATATAATTATTTATTAATGTCAAAATTTGTCATACAGTCTGACAAGTGAGGTCGCGGCTTACTTGCCGTTACTTTACTTTATCACCTGCTGTTGAGTAGTGTTGATCGTGGTGTAGAGCTGCGTTGCCATGTCCTGACGAGGCCTCTGGTAGGCCGGGGGCGATATTGACCCACCGGCCACGCGGTTAGTTTACCGGAGGTCCGCGGTGGAGTTGAGGGGGCTGCGACTGTGTTGAGTGCTGCTGCAGGATGCATGGCGAGCGGTGGTGTGCCCGGTCCAAGAGGCTACGAAGCCTGGCAGTCGAGTGTCGTATCTTCTGTCTTGATGAGTCCTTTCTTGATGTTGCTTCTTCTTGATGCAGGCGTTGACTGTATTCAGGCTGGAAACGTGGCCATTTTTATACAGGTCACTGCTGGTCAGTCTGCTTTGCCATTGGCTGGTTGGCAGAGCTGATGGGCGTGGCTTCCAGAAGGTAGTTCCGCTTGTCAGGGGCCGTTTTCTTTGTTCGTAGAAGTAGACAGAGAAGGAGGGAGTGAGAGAGTCGTTTGCTGTGTGGGTTAAGCTGCTGCTGACTAGGTCGGTGAGTTGATTGGTGTACGGACAGAGGGAGGAGAGCTGTGAGGTGAAATTGGATTGAATAGGAGGAGATGGAATGACAAGTGGGTTTCCCCACACCACACATACAACAAAACCTGTGGAAGTTTTGTGGAGAAGTCCACTAATTATTTCATGCAAATAACACTTACTATGAGTTAAAGGGTATGAAAACTGACCTATCAGACAAATTTTAGCAGGTCTCCCACACTAATTTTCACAAAACCTGTGAAAGGTTTATATGATCCATGAAATTTGTACATTTATGGCCTTATGTATATTAGGCTTCATTGGATCACATACCTTAAAAGTGGAACTGCCTAACAACTTTCAGAGGCAACTGATATTGTTTTTTAACAAAACCTGTGAAATAGTTAAAGTGATAAATGTTACATTAGTTCATCTTATTTTTTATCAATTTCAGTCAAACATTTGACATAAGACAAGGCTATTTCAGTCACACTTTACATATAACTAAACACAACCTTCTTAAAAATTATATAAACACATTTACATGAACAATATAAAAACTAATACACAAATTAAATCTTCTTGAACATACAAGCTAACAACACCATTTAACATGACATATATTTTTGCATAACAGAAAGGATCTCAACTTCCTTTAAAAAAAACTTGTTCTTCTCCAATTCTTTTACATGATTAGGAACTGTGTTATGTAATTCTCATATTCACTCCATTCTTTTAATGAAAGATCTGTGTTACAGAAATCTGCATGGACATCCAAATTCTTTCATATACTATACTTGCAAACTTCCACATTCCGCTCCGAATTTTTATTTTAATACAGCACACCATTTCACTTATTTATATGCAAGATACTTGTTGCACATTCAAATCACTGAAAACCTAACTTCTAAAGCTTTGTCTCTCCACGCAACTGATTATTCGAATAATCCCAAACAATTTCTACACCTCCAGTATCCCCCACTCCAAAACATTAAACCATAATTCACACAGGCACAAAAATTAACAAAACAGATGCTCCATATGGCATGTGGGTTCACTGACCACTTTAAAGATTAGAATGAAAAACGCTTGCGCTATTTTGAGTTTAGTAACTTCGTAAGTATATTCAATTTCATATTTTCTGATATATTAGCCTAAAAACTGGAACTCTGATTGGCAGGAAATACACACATTATCAAATCTGACTTGTGGTTTTAACGGATTTCTATTTTCTCTAGTGTAATAAGATAGGGCTATAGTTTCAACTGCATTTACCAAATGATTGTTTATATAAAAACATGACTCAAACTTCTCCATAACCTTTTAAAAAATATATTTGATTTTTTGGAGGGGAGCGGCATTATCAGCATGTTTGTGTTATCTGCAGATAAAACTAACTTTGCATTTTGAAAAGTTAATGGAAGACCACTAAAAATAATATGAATCCATGAACTGAAACTTGCAGCATTCCATGTTCCATATATCTGTATAAGTGACAACTAATACTTTGTAAACAATTTCTACTATTTTTCTGTTCAATTTCAAGAAACTGTTTTGTGAGGGACAGATATGACTTGAACCATGAGTATGTTATACCTCTTACGCCACAACAATTTTGTTTAGGCAGTAAGCTGCTGAGACCTACAATATGGCATGCCTTAATTAGATCAAAAAATAATATAATTGAATTTATGTCTTTTTTAGGAAAAAGAAAGGAGTCCTAAGTGCTCTGAAGAATATACAATATTGTTGTCAGAGTTTATCTAATCTCCTTGAAAATTACTCTTGGCCTCCACTTATACCGAGTGGGCCAAAAGTAGGTATACAGTAATTAACTATATACTGTATACCTACTTTTGGCCCACCCTGTATATCACTTCGAGATACAAAAGATATACACTTATTATATGTTGACACTTCCAATACTTTTCAACAAGACAGGCGAAGTAAACAAAGAGGTATGTTCATGCAACCACTGTTATAGTGGAAATGCAGTAAGTAGTACATGTTCTGACAGTGTGTTTGTAACTTTAGTTATCCAGCATACAATGCACATTTGCCATATTGTAAACTGTGGCCCGCCCAGCTCTACAGCATTTTTCCACAATAATCTAAAAAAAGCATGATTTTCAAGAAAAAAAGTTATTGAATATAAAATATGTGTTTTGATTTTCCTTACAAACTCCTATCTGAAACATATCTCATTCTAAGAAGACTGGAACGAAATATCAAAAATATATATTGGATTCCATGTAAAGTGTTCGTTATTATTGTCAGATTTTAATTAAACTTGAATTTACCGACAGATTTTCGAAAAATACTCATGTATCAAATATGAAAATCTCTCTAGTGGGAGCTGAGTTGTTCCATGCTGACAGTCATGGCAAACCTAACATCACTTTTTGCAAGTTTGTGAACATGGCCAAAAACATGTCAAAGCAATACTGGTCCATAATTCCCAATGTGATATGTACTACCTCTTTTGTGAAGAGATTTAACTTTAGCCATTTTTAACCTGTGTGCAAAAATACCAGGTTCTAAATTTACATTATAAATATGGGCTGAAGCTGATTGAGTTTTCATTTTTCTTATGTTGTGTGGGTTGGTTAAGTGATACCAGCAGGGGAGGGAGGCACTCCCCCTCCCCCCCCCCCCCCGTTTTTTTGTTTTTTTTTTTTTTTTTTTGTTTGGGGGGGGTGTATGGGGTCCTGGGGGGGGGGGGGCGCCCCCCCCCCCCCCCCCCCCCCCCCAGTGTGTTTTTTGGTATCTATTCTTAGCTTGCACAGGCTGTGTGTAACTGGGTGTACTACAGGTTGTGTTGTGGTGATGATAAAGGCCATAATCCATAGACTGAACTAAGTACAGCCCACTTATCTGGGGAATTATGCAGGCACTATTCATTAACATGGGTGAAAATCAGAACTACTCATTAACTTTTAGAGGAGGTCTTCCACAAAGGTCACAAATATCTGTGAAGCATTTTATGGAATCCAATAGAAGGCCAACCATGGTTCTGCATGAAATATACCTTGTGGTCAAAAATCAGAAGTGACAACTTTTGGTGAAAGTTGTCTGCATTGAATTTCAACAAAGGCTTTTCAACATTTATGTAATACATGTGAAAGTACAATTATAGTCTTTATAAATTACGCTTTGTTATAGCTAAATATGGGTGAAAACTGGAACTGGCCAACATCTTTTAATTCTCCAGTGTAAAACTTACAAAAAATGTGTCCAAAGTTTCAGGAACTGACACCAACACAGATGGCGGACAGACAGATAAACTCCACATAAGGTATTTTATAACTCTGTGCAGAATACCCAATAAAATATTTAAACCATGTTTATATCTTTTATTGTAATTATTTTCAGACTTCCTATTGCTCTGAAACAGAGACATGGAAACTGTCTGGCTTGGGTGCCAACTGAAGGCCAACATTTTACCACTACTTGTGACCAGAGAGTGTGACTCACATAACTTGTTAAGTCTACAAAATCTGAGACATAGTTTTAACTATTTAAAAACACTATCCTTGGTCTCAGCACCACAATATGCAGACATATAGAAAGAGTAAAAGTAAATCTCAACAAATTCTAACCTTTGTACCAGGAGGTGAGTGGTCAGCTTTACATTTTGGATTCTGTACCCCTTGTGTACACAGCTGTGTGTATCCTAAGAATGTGGTAGTAAAAAAGACACTGCCCCCTCTATGAGGAATGAAATCCAGTTAACAAGCTCACTTTAATCACAGAGCTATCCAAGCTAATAATACTTCCTATATATACCTATAATTATTTTCTATAGAATATATTAATACAGGTCTATTACTATTTGCTCCAAATTTACTCATAAACTGTTCACTATTTACGTCACAGCAATATGCATGACACAATTATCTGCACCAAAAGTCTTAAGAATATCAAATGCTTCAGCATTATATTCTCTATAGGATGTCTGTCACAAAACGCAGAAACACAAAAACCAAGATTTTATAACAGCAAAGTGGTGTCAATGGTTTAAAAAGTTCCTAAGGTCCTTATCACTTTCTTATTAATGTAACCGGCCAGGGTCTGTATTTCAAATCTCAGACTAGGCAACGAATTAAGTGAGGAGATAAACTGGTCGTCAAGCATTGGCTAGTTGATATATTGAAAGAGAAGAGGTAAAGTTTGTTAGGTTTGCACACATGCACTTGCCAGGCTATATGAATGAGACTGCTGGGTTGCCCCTCCCACATATGAATTGAATCTCTGTTTGCAATGTCAGCCATGGGCAAGTGTTCAGTGACGGTATCTGTATCACTAAGTTTTATGCAACTGTTTAGTTGTTCGTGGGAATGTTTTTACACTCATGTTTTTTTTAGTAGTCTGTTCTTTGAAAAAGGGGAGAGAGAGATAATGATAGAATGCTGATCTCTTTCTTTTTCCATATATGATCTGATGTTTGCTCACAAGGTAGTCAGCTGTGGTCAGATGTACGTTGTTCACTGTTGTGAATGCTAGATGAACAGCGAGCAACCGAAAGTTGTTGGTGCTGAACCTCAGTGAATAAAGAGTACTGAAAAAGCAAAGCAGCTTCTAATTCCTCCTGTATATTCCTTGAGAGGGATCCGTACCTATGGCAAGCTACAGACAGCTGTAACCGGAGTCGGGCAAGTCAAACAGATGGTTACATTAAATTTAACTTATCCAGCATCACAACACACTCATATGTGTACACTTTGAACATGTGAAACATTTTATAAAATTTTTCGTCTTAGAAATAAAGATGGTGATATTTCTGATGTGAGAAAGTGAATAGAGTCATCAACTATCATGACACCAAGAGGAGCAGTATTTAAAATACAGGAAAAGTCAATGTCCAATATGGCATAGGAAAACCATCACAAGAGCTGCATATCAGGAGTTCTACTTTATTCTTATATTTCTCCCTTTATTATGTTTTGTTGCAGGTGTAGGTGATATTCAACATGTTTGATGTCAACAGGGTTTTGCTGTTGGTGCAATGGTTGGGGCTTGCTTTTAATCTCAAATTTTGTCTTTATTTCTGTTACTTTCTGTACAAAACCATTCTGCATCTTTAGATTTCTTGGCTCGTTTTTGTGTGTTTTCCAGTATTGGTCTCCTGGGATTCTAAGCAGCTTCTCAAGTAGCAGCACTGTCATTTCTTTTATTAATTCCTGTATTGATTTATTGCCTGTTGTGAAAAGCATCGCATCAATGGGAGTTGTTTTCACTGCACCAGTTATCAGTCTTAAGGCCTGTTTCTGAGCTCGCTCCAGCACTTGAAGTGTATGTGGTTGAGCAGTGACTAGGGATTCGCAGCTATATGTTATTACAGGGAGAATGTATTTTTGGTATGTAAGGTTTAAGGTTGACCGTGCACATCCCCACTTACTCCCTGCCAGTCATTTCAGGACGTTTATATGCTTAAGAGACTCTCGAGGTGACTTTGTCCACGTGGTTTTCCAGTTTATCTTCTTGTCAAAGGTCACATCAAGGTATGTGAATTCATTTGATTGGAAGAGAGCTGCACCTTTATAACTAAACCTTGGATGAATTGTTTTGTGAGCTAAAGAAAAGGACTGGTAAGCTGTTTTTGAGGTATTTATCTTCATATTGTTTCTTTCGCACCATTCAAGTGTGACCAGTGCCTTGTTTAGTATTTGTTCTGTCTTTTCTTCAGCCCTTCTTTTATCTGCCTCAGTCCAGAAAACAAGTTCATCTGCATATAGAAAACATCTGATGCTGGGGATAGAATTTGGCTCACCAATGATGTCATTATGAACAGGTTAAATAAAGTGCAGCTAGTTACAGCTCCCTGTGGTAGTCCCATTTGTAAGATGTGATATTTAGAGTAGTTTTCTCCATAGCGGACTTTGAATGCTCTGTGGGAAATAAATAATTCAAGCCATTGGAGTAGGTTGGATCTAATCCCAGATCTAACAATTTTAACAGAAGATTTTTCTTTCCAGACTGAATCATAGGCTTATTTAAAGTCAATAAGTACCGCTGTTAATATGTGTTTATTGTCCAGCACGTCCCTAATAAATTGGCTGAACTTTGCTGTATGTTCACTTATTGATCTGTGAATTCTAAATCCTGCTTGCTCGTTTGCTATGACATTGCTGGTTTCGATAGCCAGTTTAGTCTGGTGTTAATTATTCTTTCCATAGATTATCCCATTCTACTTGTCAAGGAGATGGGCCTGTAGCTTGCAGTACTTGTAGGGACTCTACCAGTTTTCAGTACGGGCACTACTATTACTTTTCCAAAGTGAGGGCACAATACCTGTTTCCCAATTTTTTGAAACTGCATGCGTATTGAGGTTCTTGCTTCTTTCCCTGCATGCTTTAAAAATTCTGCGTGTATTTGGTCTTCCCCGAGGGATTTTCTGTTTTTCAGTTTTTTTATTGCTTCTTGGAGATCGCAATCACTAATAGGTGAATCAAATATATTTTCAGTTGCTGTGGGTTTTGCACTTCCATTTTTTTAAGGGTTCTATACTCTCCTTTAACTATCTTTGATCTTTTCCTAGAGTATGTGCCCTTCTTCTGTGCTCATGAGAAGATACATGCAAATGTATTAGCTATTCCTCTGTCACTAGTAATAACAACATTGCTATCATGTATTGTACTTTATTACTGCAGGGGGTATTGTTTTGAATTTCTCTAGTTATTTGTAAGTTTTCTGGCTGTCTTTCTGGTAATCAATATGGGATACAAAATTTTTTAAGGATTTTCGCTTAGACTCTGTGATTTCTCTCCTTAGAATGGCTGTTGTCTTCTCCAGGCCTGGACATCTTCCTTTTTGGCCAGTATGTTCAGTTCTTTTTCTCAGGTGTTCTCATTGGTTCTTGAGAGTTTCGAGGTCGTTGGTCCAGAAACATTTGTATCTCTTCACTCTTCCTCTTGGAATGCACGCTTTAGCAAAATTAATAATGACGCTATTAATAACTTTACCAATTTTATCTGGATGTTGTGAGAAGTCTATTGTTTCTTAATGTAGGTTTATTTCTAACATGTCTGTGAAGCTTCTCCAGTTAACCTTTTTAAAGTTCCAAGAAGTTCTTATGTATGGGTTCAGTATCCTCTGTTGTTGGGTGAGGGTTATTTTGGCAATCACAGGCTTATGTCCATATCCAGGGTCATCAAGTATGATGCGCTTTGTGTTCACACTAATGTCACTAGGTACTAGTAGTAGATCTCGTGTAGTTTGGGCTCCATTAAAATGAAGGTATGTGGTACCCCCAAGACAAGTGTTTGCACATTTTTACGGATGGTTTCCAAATAGAAGGATACATAAACGCTGGTGCTGGCATCCACTGTGAACTTTTCTCCTGCTACATACCACTAGGATAATATTTGACTGCCTTTGGTGTAGAAACTGAAACTATATGTACTACACTATGCCTGCTGAACTTATACCAGGACAAATTTGAAAGAGCTGTTACCTTTCTGACTCAAAGGCTGCAATACTATCTGCAGGATCAACAGAAACTAAGATATCAACAGAAACCAGAGACTGCCAGGACCTAACATGACAACTTAAGGCAAACCACAAACAAAATGCACTGCAGTGGATACCAGGAAACTGTCAAATCACAGGGAATGAACAAACTGATGCACTGGCTAAGAAGGGCACCAAAATTACACAAACACATATTAGAGAAACATCCTGCCACTTTATTAAACTACATTTAAGACAGGTGTTAAAAAGTGTATACAGACATCAACTGGAGACAAGACTATCCCATAAACTGTGGAAGCAAGAAATAGCCAAAATACCAGACTGACCTAGAAGAAAGGCAGTTGCATAATTTCGACTGTACGTTGGACATGACTGTTTGGGTACACATCTTCACTGCATTGCAATCTGCCCTGACCCTACTGCATGCTATGCAGCCTCCTCAAACCCATGAACAGAA
>Ga0123352_10021692_pt1 | contig 10233 bp, 9 predicted proteins | sample TergutLab28metaG_FD_89700 | JGI IMG/M metagenome (GOLD analysis project Ga0123352, IMG submission 89700) | Labiotermes labralis P1 segment gut microbial communities from Petit-Saut dam, French Guiana - Lab288 P1 | ecosystem: Host-associated > Arthropoda: Insects > Digestive system > Gut ...
CTACTCGGAGGCCATCATCAGGTTTACAATGTTGGCTCTAAGAGACTAATAATAATGTGAGTAGCGGATGTTGAGATCTCATCATCATGCTTTACAAAGTATATATGAGAAAAGACTGTGTGTATAAGGGTGCTGAAATATGGTGACTGGTGTCACCTAAGCAGATAAGGTGGGGGTCCTGCGTGCGTGTACTTGGTATGCAGTATCCTAGGCGGGGTTCTTCGTCCTTGGGCTCCGTTAGCCCACCGCTGTTGGCGTTGGAGTGAGGGGGACTTAGATGGTGATTCGCAGGTGTGTCTGGCGCACGTATGTGGTTAGGTTTGTGCCATCCTAGGGGTTCTCATGTGCGAGCGTGGTGGTGTGTGTGGTCCTTTTCGTCTTGCGGATAAAGCTGGCTTCGGAGATCTGTAGAACACGCTTATGGTGTGTTGGTTCTTGGTGTGTTTATCGCTGAGATGCTGAATATTGTGAGTGGCACTGACACAATCTTGTATTGCATACGGAGATCACTATGGGATGGCGTCTTGTGTGTTGATTATCCACTGTGGTGCTGGGTGTTGAGTGTAGCACTGACCAGCCTTGTGTACGGAGATTACTATTTAGGTATATGCTGTCACTGCACTATTATCGTGGTATTATTCTTGTCTAGTCTAGTTAAGGTGTGTGAAAATTATCCTGTGCTGTATGTTTGCTTTGTGTAACCTACATTATCCTTAACTTATTGCAGTTTTTCCATCTTGCATACAAAAACGTTTATCAGGCCACAGACATATAGCAGAACGTGTCAGATAACAGTGAGGTTAACAGGTCACTCAAGGATTGTGGGTGCTCGGTCACCCTTCTATATCTTAGAATTTGATAGCTCCTAGATTTTTTAAAAATGTATGGACTCCTGGAGCAGGACACAATATTGTGACAATTATTCCCTGCGTAACTGTGATTCGCTTGCCCCCTCGACTGTACTGTGTCGTCACCATATTCAGAAAAGAACACGCATGCAATAGCGCGATTACATTTAAAGCAAATACAGATTACCCAACTACAGTCCGATCAGAAGTGGGCCGATGCAAGACGAAACGTAAATAGCTGACAGCAAAGTTCGGATTTTAGGGTGTAGCGATACATTCGTCCGTCAGTCATTAAGGACTTCATAACGCGATGATTATCGCCAAGTTCCGAATGGATGAACAGCACATGATATAGTCAGTTTACCCCCATAGATTCATCACCGAAAGCGAAAATACTGTACCTGACGTCCTTACGGCAACGAAGGTAAGCGAAGGCCGGCTGATGCTTCCCCTTCAGCCACACAGTACGAATGGGGTGGGTCGTCTCGGGCTTCCTCCAAGTGGTCCGGATTATTGGGCGGATCACGTGGGGGAAGATCGGATTATTTTCGGCCCGAAATTGTCAGGATCATCTTGGCATCCGAAACACGGAGAAATTACCGTCATTTAAAAATCTATAAACATAAGTTCGGCCCATCATGCATCATCAGCACCTGTTAAAGACAAGTTAATTTTAGCTGGTACTCAAAACACACAATTGAAAAAATTACCATAACAGCTAAAAGCACATTATATTAACAAAAGAAAAAATCAATACTATTTGGTATTTGGTTAAAAATTAACGACTATTCACGGCATGAAGACTTAATTCAGCTGAGAAAGAAAGAAGAACTAGATGTTGGAATAATTCTTCATGCATATTACACTGTGACAGAAACAATAAATCGTGAGTGGCGCTATACCTCTACCCCCCTAAATGCCTTCATGGCGTGGACAGGGGAAAACTTACCTTCGAATGGATGAATTAAGAATCTTTGTAAAACGGCTAGTATATTGCAAAATCCCTAAACGAGAGAGAAGAAATAATTCCTTTTACTTAATTGCTATTCAGGTAGTTCCTTACGTGTTATTGAGAAGTACAAGCCAGAAACTATTACGACGAAGTTTTTTAACTCTTCTTTTCCATAAGATCTGCCTTAAAGTTATTTTAAATAAACTTTATTTGTTTCGTATCTGAAGTTGCAGGTGCAACGTCTGGCGTCGGTAAAGTACTGTAAGATAAATTTCAGCAACAGTGTATGATTATTTGGCATTTTTCAGTCATCAATTGGAATTGTTTGTACTTTATTGTGTTGCTGATGAAAATAGCATTAATCATTGCAAACTTTTCGACACAATATAGCCTACGTCTTTTTCAATCACCAAACACACACACACACACACACGCACGCACGCACACACAAAATATTTGCTTCGACCGTGAGTGACTGGTTACCAATAGGCAGAGTCTTAGACTCCCATTGAGTTTCCAGTACTTTTCGATTTCCATCAGCAGTATGGAATGAATGTTAGCTTCAGTTGCATATTTTACAGAAGATACTGCTCATTAACATAGAACAGCCACTGAACGAAAAAAAAGTAATTCATCACAGCAAAGAGTCCATGAAACTACTGAAGATGTGGAATGAAACAAATACCACAATTGCGACCGAACCTAGATGAGATAAATTGTAGTAGACCTAGCCAGGAAATAATGCCTACTGTAGCCAATCAACATTTAAAAGCTCAGTTCACAACAAGAAACGCTTCTCTCTTATCTGTACGTGGTACACAGACGACAGTAAATTGAAGTGTTGAGAACAGAAACGTTATTTCTGAGGAATCAGCTTGATTGTCTGATAAAAACCACAGCAAATGCCGAAACAACGCTTTTACAGATACCCAAGGCATGGAGAGGCTACGACATTTGCCCTCGTAATTTTAAGAAAACACCATCTTCGGAAACAACGGCGGGACCAGAAGCTACAGACTAGATGCGGCAAATCACCTACTTGTACCAGAATTTTCAAAGTGGTAGGGCTGAATCTAGGGTATACTAATAAATTTCTGAGACTAACTAGTTGGTTATACTTAACTCCAGATGTTCAGAATTCGAAGGGTCTCCAGCAGTACTAAATGTTAAACTAAAGCTTAAATAATAAAGCATAAAAATCAGCGGATGTATTTGAGTATGTTAACAAAGTAGTACTACAGAGGAGAAAGAGTACATCAGCTCCATAAGGTAAAACTACAACCCCTTTGCTTTACCGAGATAGAAAAGAGAAAGAAAATTCCGCAGACTTTGACATGTTTAATCCCGACACATGGCAGACAGAAATAATCGCAGATATGGACAAACACATACTAAATACTCCATGGCCTTAGTCCGCACGCGAACTATACCGACAGAGCGGCCGCCGCCGTTCGGCGAAGTTAGTGCCAACTTTTGCGGATAGAGGGATGTCACGTGGTCAGCGCAACGGGTCCCCACAGCCGTTAATCTCTTTTTTATAGACCTGGAGCCGCTACTTTTTTCATTCAAGTAGCTCCTCAATTGACCTCACGAGGCTACATACTAAATACACATATTCAAAATCCCAATTGGAAAATATCTATCAGATTTAAATGAATTAAAATAAAGTACTGATGAAGGTGTAAAACTCCCCATCGCCTGAGCACCTTTACCAGATGCAGTGAAAACTAATACTGTGTAGCACAGCAGACTAAACGTAAAAATAGTTTTGTGAAAAGTACCATTATTAGGCTGAGAACGGCATTTGTAATAAGCAAAGTTTCTGTCGCAATGTTCATAAAGCTCAGCACCACTCTCCACATAAAATATCTGTACAACTCGGTTCATTAAGTCACGGTTTGGAAATACTCACCAGAAGACGCGAAGCAGAGGACAAAGCCACAGAGAAGACAGAAATATGAAAGCCCTTTCAACAAGGCAAACTCACACATTATCAACTCATTGCGCATTCAGTTCATGCCTTGTTAAAAATTCTCTAAAAAGCCCAGCGAATGGCATACAGCGCATAGAGAAAGTCATATGTGTTCGCTTCTTCAGCCCATGGAACTATAAAAAATAATACATAGGAATTTCAGACGCGAAATTCGATTGATACCCTTTTTAGTGTCAAACGCTTACCGACATTAGTCAACCGGTAATGTTAAGGTTAATTCATTACACAATTAGTTACAGCTAAAATTAATACAATTATTTTACTTATTACATTTGATCAATAGATATAAGTTACCGTGAACTTACACGAATATAAAAACAAACAACCCAATCTCAGCAAACGCAAAACACATTGTCAATAACAGACACGAATATGGGAGTCTGGAATATAACATGTATTTATTAAAAGCATGCGGCAAAGGAAAGGTAATAAACAGTAATGAGTAATTATACATGCAAGTACTACAACAACATAAATTACTGATGAGAAAAAGGCCATTGAACCCAAACCACTATACACTCTAGCCAACATAACCAAACACGTCACACAGCTCGACACGCACTCAGATTCAGTACATACCGGACCAGCAAGACGACGGCAACATAGAGGTGAGCCCATCATTAAATAAATTAAATATACCCGACATATCCGCGATATAACATTTATACACCCATTAATAAAATCCACATTTATTACAGATTTTATATGCAGCCACCACAAAGACGGACTTCATTATAAAAACAAAATTATTTTAGTTCGTTTTATTATAAATAGGACAATTTTAATATTTTAAAGATTTGAAACATTGAAATTTGTACAGCATAAAACTTATTTGAAATAATTGTAAATTTTTAAATTTTAAATTACATTATCAGTTACTGCATTTGACATATTTTGAAACTTGGCAAGTTAATAATAATAATATTTATTAACTGCAATTGTGTTGTCACCCGGTGGCAGTGGTTATTTTACATGTATACAATATATGAAGCTGGTTACTAATAGATTTAAGTCAGGAGGGCTACATGAGAAGCATGTAGTGACAGCTTGGAATTTTGGGAAACGTCTCAGCATTTGCTTATAGACACAGGGAAACCAAGAAAAACCTTTGTCGAGGTGGCCGATCGCAGGACCTTCCGAATAGTGACTTCTAGCCAGCAGTCCGGCATCTAAATTAAAAACAGCAATACATACGTAGCACAACAGTCCACACGAACACATTAGATGGCAACAATACGCACAAGACAACTACAAAAATACACATAAGACAACCAAACAACAATTCACACAAAGAAACTTAAAATAAAACATGTACAAAAGGTAAACAACACCAAGGTAGTACTGCATATAGTTCCTAGTATTTTTTCCGCACATATAGCACTTGCGCTATCACCCCGGCCTTTCACTTCTCACCACTTTACTACTTATATAAACTTTTACCTTAAAGCCTCGATTTCCCCCCTCCCCCCTTCGCTACAATGCACTGCATTTCACTTCTCTTCACTTTATTTCATTTCACTACACATGAATTCATTTCACTACACATTTTTTCACTTCACTTTTCTTCACTTCTCTACACTTCTAGATGATTTCCAACACTTTGTCTCTTCCTTTAACTCACCTCTATTATCACCTTCCTTGTCCTCTTTTTAAACATACTTGGTTTGTAGGGGAGAGTTCCTAACATCTCTGCAGGTAACTAGCTCCAGTGTTGGAGGAATATTTCCCTATATCCGTCCTTTGCCTTCTGCTCCTAATCTTCGGTTCATGGTCTACCCTGCTCAGATAGTGTGGCCATTGTAATCTGTCTCCTATAGCCTTCCACACCGGTTCTCCAAAGTACCCTTTGAAGAGGGCACATATGCGTGATAACTCTGCGCGACGCCAGAGTTTCCCAGTTCGGACTGTTCGTATGATGTGCAAATTTGGCCGCTTTCTTCTGCACCCTGTCTAACGCATTTATTTGTCCCTCCCTTTACGGATCCCAGCACGCGGCCCGATATATAACTACGAACTCCCTGAGGATGACACAATATTGTCGAAACATGTAGGAGTAGTGTGATAATTTGTCAATTAATTGTGCATTTGTTGGCCATTGTACAAAATAACAAAATAAAAAATAAAAGCTATTAATTTCTAGTTATATGTAATTTAATCAGATGGGCTGGGCATGTGGCGCGTATGGGCGAGGAGAGGGGGTGTAAGGGTCTTGGTGGGGACACCGGAAGGAAAGAGACCACTGGGGAGACCTAGGCGTCGATGGGTAGATAATATTAGGATGGATCTCCAGGAGGTGGGATGTGGGTATATGGATTGGATTGGGCTGGCCCAGGATAGAGACAGGTGGAGGACGGTTGTGAGTGCGGTAATGAACCTTCGGGTTCCGTGAAATGCGGGGAATTTCTTGACTAGCTGCAAACCAGTTAGCTTTCCAAAAAGGACTCTGCACCATGGAGTAAGTGAGTAAAATTCAATCTGTAAATCTAGCCTAAATTAGGAGCGATACACTCACGCGTCCTTCCTCTGCGACAACCGAAAAGGAACTTGTGCGTCTTTCGCTACAATATGCGAAGTTGGTATGCATATTCAAAATCCCCATTCTCTAATTTTTCTAACCAGTCTGATTGGTTACACGTACATTTAGTAGTCTCGTAACAGGACGGAAATTTTTAAATTGTGTAATTAATTCTGCCCATTGGTTCCTAATGACACGCGGTACCCCTTACCGTAATATATGCAACCCCCGTATAAGCGTCTTCTATTGGACAATTTTAACATGCTGCCATAACTAGCACAGTATTCAACCTCTCTTGATTTACACCTCGAAAAAGTGTCAACCCCTCGAATTTTGACTCTCCAAGCACACTTCAAAACCCCCTTAAACTTGGCACTAACAGACGCCTAACAAACTAAATCACCTTTGTAAATACATTCAGCATCTTCTTTCCTATGCTAACCTCTACTTTTCTCACTCTCCAACTATCTGTCTATCCTACTTCACACATAACTCCTTCTCACTATCTGCTCTTATAACCTACCCTTCGCTGAACTTTTGTACATACTATCAAATGCTACTGACTTCCCTCCTGCGTAATACTGTCTGATCTCTACATTTCAGAAATTAATTTTGATCTTCCTAATTAAAACGGTTCTTTTCAACGGTTATAATCTTGAGCACTTTGATATTTTCAGCTGAAAATACAAACTGAGCTTAGCACTGAAAACAATTTCAAGTTACACTTCCCACGTTGACATCTGACAAGGTGAGTAACGCACTGTACATACAGCACGTGTGAAAGGAGCAGGCATCAGGCTTCATTCGCTATCAGTCGCGCAGTGCGAGCACAGTAGGGTGCACCGGGGGGACGAAGAAAGCACGGATGGTGGGATTTCAAGGCGACGGCCATCTCCCTGCCGCCTACACTGCACACCATCTCTCGCTCGTAGGCTCAGACCACGTCCCTACAACACCTCATCAAAAAAAAAAATCTCTCACGTCAATAAATTGTAACAAATGTTATATAAAATGCTATAGGCATTTCTGTCAGCTCCTTGCTTCTCCCTACTACAGCTATTACTTTGTTTCTTCCACAGAGGAATGCTGACGCCCACAGAATACCGCCTGCGTCGCAACACTTTGCTGTCCACTTGCTAGGGACGCTGTACCTACAGTTGGATCACCGGTTTCAGTGTCTGTCACCGCTTTACTGTATGTATGTTGGAACAGGTACAGTTCTGGACTGAGCTCTGCCCCCGCGGAGGCAGTTTCAAAATCCAACTCTTCCCCTCTCCCTTACGTAGTTTACCCTACTAGCAAATACATTTACTCACCAGTTAACAGTGCCGTGCGACAACTGTGTTCTCGCACTGGCTCGTGCAAAAAAAAAATGTTTTCAAACGATATATGACACCATGACCATTCGTTTTCGCCTCAGCAGAAAGACGTGCTTCTTTCGCGAATTCTCCCAAACGTTTCCCCTTCATTTCCACAGCGTCTGGGGCCGCAAAGCTGAGTCTCAAACTGTACGTCACTGTCTAACCGCAGCAGCTGATTCAACATCTTCATTCACTAAGATAACATGAACATGCAATGTAAAATTCCCAGATTTTCTGTCACACTTTTACACGGCTACTGTGCATGAAGTTCAGAGATCGATAGCTGAGTGTCTCAGGACGGTGTGTATACAAACTTGGCAGGGCAGTTGCACCAGGTAGTTTGGTACATAGATATTGGCGTTTTGGAGGAATCTATTCTATTCTGAAGATGGAGACAGCAGCAGGATTCTTCGAAACGTTTGTAGCCATGTATGAAACTACACGGCATCATAATTCGTAAGACCAAGCCGTTAACTTTTACAGCTGTAAGAACCCCAAAACTCATTTAACCTGCGATCGTAGTTAACAATATTGTAAACGGGTTTTTCTTTTTTCTGTAATCAAAATTTATCTTCTATAGTCTTGAGTGTATAAAGAGGAGCTTCGTGATCTGTACCATTCTCCAAATATTACAAGGGTGATCAAATCAAGAATAATAAGATGCGCTGGACATGTGGCACGTATGGGGGCGAGGAGGAATGCTTACAGGGTTTAGGTGGGGAAACATGACGGAAAAAGCCACTTGGTTAACCTAGGCGTAGATGGGAGGATAATTGATCTTCAGGAGGTGGAATGGAAGGCGTGGATTGGATTTATCTGGCTAAGAATGGGGACAGGTGGCGGGCTCTTTTGAATGCGCTAATGAACCTTCGGGTTCCATAAAATGCGGCGGATTGCGTGACTAGCTGAAAACCGTTTAGCTTCTCAGGTAAGTAAGTAACACCTGCAACAAAACACGTTTCTAATACAGTGTTGCAGCTATTGTATAGTTACAATTTATGGTACCTGTAAGTTATTTCGCAAGTTTAATGTTTTGTACTTTTACATTAGTACTTTCCGAAGTACGTGTGCTGTGCCCAACATGGCTGTTTTCTGTAGCTCCTTGATTTCGCGCTCTCCCGGTATGCTGATCACATATTTTCTGAATGATTTTGAGGAGGTCGCAGTTGCTCCTATCATTACTGTCATCACTTTTGTTATTACATTGCATACGCACTGGATTTTTATCGTAAGGTCTTTATATTGTAGAATCTTCTCGGTTTGTTCTTTGATCACATCTGTCTTCTGAATTTACGTGTTCCTTTTTCATTACCACATATTCTAACGTCCGGCTTCTTTTTAGGGTAGTTCTGTCGGTTCTTACTTGTCGATTCCATAATATGGTTATTTTAACTTCACGACTTATTTCTGTTAACTTCGGTACATACTCTTACAGATGTTCATTGGTTAATTTTACCCCTAATTCCTTTCATATGTTAAAGTGTAGTTGAGAGAAAATCTATCATTTATCTTTTACCGACATTGAGCAAGCTGATATAATGTGTTCTACCGCCTCGTCAAACTGTTGACCTAGTCTGCAAATCGTCATCATACCTGTTCTGGTTCCATTTACAGTCGAGAAGTCCTCTGAGGGGACCTTCTTGGCTTCTTTTTCCACATGGTTGATATTTCATAATTAAATGTGGCAATCTGTCAGTCTCTGTCCATTTGCCGAAAATGTTGTACACATTTATTTCTTCAATTTTGAATTTTATTTACAACTGGGTTAATTTTAAGTTCTGATAAAATATCTTCATTGGTTTTGTAAGCTTTCCATGTGTATTTTGATGTTTTTTCTCATAAATTTCATTTCCCCTGACGTTATCCTGGGTTTATCGTGTTCTCTAATTGCCCAACGTCCGCATCCATATAATAAAGTAGGTAATTCCAAGGTGTTTTATATTTTCAGTCTATGTGTTTTTGGAATTGAGAGGATTTTAAAGTTCTGTTTTGTAATTCTGCAGTTCTTATTAATGATATTATAATTATTATTACCGCTCTTCGTGGGAATAATACATAAGCTGTGTTAACGTCGTAATGCCATCCTAAACCTGTAGGTCTATTGGAACATTTTTATTCTGAAGATTGCACCTCTTCCGAAGGCACTATCACCAGCAGTCGGTGGGCTCGACCACCCGGCACTTTTGAAGGTTACGATTAAATGGGAACCATTCAACAACTTATTTTTATTGTTACACCGTACATGTTGTCGAGTTATTCAATTATTACACCAACCACTGCACATATATACAATTTATAAAATTTACACAATAAAACATTAAAAACGCTCCGACATGTTGCGTTCACGCAACGAAGCACAGAATGCACATCCGTAGCAGGGCACTCTTCGCAACATAACATTACACAACACGGCATGCTGCCACAACACCAAACTGGTACAACGAAATTAATCTGTGACTATTTCTAGTGTGACTTTAGCAAGGAATATATAGCTCCCTGATGATGGTCTTAGGGCCGAAACATGTCGGAGCGTTTTTAATGTTTTAATGTGTAAATTTTATAAA
>Ga0123352_10021693_pt1 | contig 10233 bp, 8 predicted proteins | sample TergutLab28metaG_FD_89700 | JGI IMG/M metagenome (GOLD analysis project Ga0123352, IMG submission 89700) | Labiotermes labralis P1 segment gut microbial communities from Petit-Saut dam, French Guiana - Lab288 P1 | ecosystem: Host-associated > Arthropoda: Insects > Digestive system > Gut ...
ACTACGGCCCTGGGGTTGACTCAGCCTCTAACAGAAATGAGTACCAGGAGTATTTCCTGGGGGTAAAGGCGGCCGGTGCGTAAGGCTGACAACCTACCACCATCCTGTGCCGTTGTCACGAAATGTGGGAACCCTCTGGGCCTGTAATGGGACTGTTTTGCCTTTAACGACCGACTAAACTGACAAATGCTAGTGAACATTAATCTTCATGCTTTTCACTAGCATGTAAGCACCACCTGCTGACATATATTTGCATATAACATTGGACTCCACTCACAACATAACTTGAAAAATGCACCCACTCCCCATGCACCGACATAAAAATTGTGCATCCTTCAGAATTTACTTTGTCTGACTGTAGGGTGGTCGGTTGATTTGGTGGCTTTGCAAGTCGCCAGCAACTTCAAGTTCACCTAATAAGATTGGGCTACATATAAATTGTTGTGTTTCTTCTACAATCAGAGGTGATCTTGACCCAAGTGAATATGAAGAAACAAAAAATGAAACTATGGAACAGCTGCGAGAATTCAACGAAAGTCTCTCCAAAATGATATCGGGTGATATGACCTTGGTTGACCAGTTAGGATCCATGCACTTGGTAAGTGTATTAAGACTAACAATACAGAAGATCCTGCTGAAATAAGTTCACTTTGGTGTTTGCAGTAGCAGTTCAGCTGAAACACATTTCTACAATATAATAAAAACATGGTGTACATATTCATATAGGCAACACAAGCAGCTATCAGTGCAGCTTTCCAAACCCCTGCAGTCATTCGCATGTTTGCCCGCCGAGAACCAGATTTGTTACGGAAGCGACTAGCAGAAGTGGATAGAGATGAACGACTTGGAAAACTTTCAGCACAAGCTAGTACACGAGAGAAAGTGAGTGACACAGGTGGTCAGATATTTTTGTTGTTTAACCATGGTCTGTCATCCTTCATAGAACAGGAACAGTTTCTTTCTTAAAGACTAACAAAGCTGGCTTTTAGGAGGCATGGATGATATCATGGGTAACATACTGTATATTTTTAGTTCAATGTTCAAATACATATTTGAGATAGTACCAAAATACAGTCACACTTATTATATTAAGGCATTTTCATTGGACAGTATGGCAGTTATAAACAATGTATGTACCCAAGCTTACTACACCATGTACTAGAGATATTCTTGGCCATCATCAGGCCATATCTTCATGTGTTAACATATGTATGATAAGTAGAACCTGTATGTATGAGCAAGGGTTGTGTGCACAATTTTGTTAATTATCGTCTCCCTTGTATACATGATGCTTGATCGCATACATTTTGTAGCCCACTTCAAAATTTTTAATGATTTTGTTCACCTTGATTCATACAGATGATTTTAATTACTACAGACTGAGATATTGAGTGCTCTCCGGCAGCTGGAGGAACGTTTGTCACCAGCTGAGCTCAAGTTTCTGGACCAGCAATTGTCATCTAGTCTGGAGGACACAGGAACACGGTTTGTCCGTGTCAGCAGTACAGTAGGTGAGGATACATTCTTCAAGTGGATGTAAAGTCCAGTACACCCAAAATGTCATCAACAGTCTTGCAATCTAAGCACTGTATTTTCTAATTTTTGACAGACACCATATTTTTCCCAGTTGCTGCATGAAAATGTCACGTTACTTAATTATCAGATGTCATACAATGTGCTGTCCCTGATGCAGATATCCTGTTTTTACAGAAGCAGGAGAGAAGGCCTTGGCAATGGCTGGGTGTGAAGTCCGAGCAGTGAATCGGATTTAATGGAAGCAGCGCTATGAAGCCCACCGTTTCCTCAATATGATTTATAAGCTGATTCTTCAAGACTGCCAACAGTACAGAACTGTGTCATCTACAATGAAAGATACTTGGATGTTTTATAAATGGTGGAAATATAAATGAAATGTGCAGGCTTCATTTCAGTAAAATTTTCAGATATGAACGTTTGATATGTATCTTAAAATGATATGTTATCTTTTGTGCTGTGAACAAATTACACTTTTCTGTCTATTCAGAAATAAGAGTTCAGGATGCACGAATTAAAGCTGCTTTACATAGTGTCATATTTTTATTACATTCTCGTAGCAGAAATTTTTTGTTTTATAAATGTATTTGCCTTCCCTTATTGTTAATGTTTAACCACTAGTTTTGCTCCATAAAATACAAACATAAATTAAAGGAACCTGACTCTAACAAAGCAGTTTGATGTTTTAACGTGTTATATTTGAACTGCTTATACTACAAGGCAAGTACTACCTGAGCCACACCAAAGCTGAGAGTGCTGCACTTTACTAGTTTAAAAGATGTTTAGTGGTCACTGATTAGGACATACCCTTAGGTCAAGATTCTTATCCTGTTGTCAACAGTTTACTCCACTGGACGCTACTTATAAGTGTGATGCAAAAATGTCCATATAAAAGTATTACACAAAGCCTCTAAGCAAGTTATATACAACATTTTATCATGTATACTTAGAATTTTGTGTAGGTTTATGAAAAAATTTCTTGGTCAGCTAAATGGCTGTTAGCTTCTCAAGGACTCTGCTCTACAGCAATATTTGTACAGCATTTGCAGTTCACACTGGTTATGGAAACCACCAGAACTGTCTTCTTCATAAATGCCAAATCTATGCAAGCTGGTAATTTGAGATTCATCTGGGAGACATACTTTTCACACCTTAAATCAAGAAAAATATTACACAGTGGTTGTGTCAAATTAAACACAAAATTTCTAGTGTAGTTACAAAAACATTCACTCCAAAGTTAAACCTGATGATATCTTTCTGCAATCCATTTTTAGGCATGTTCCCAAAATTGTGAGAGTGACTATTAGCTGTCATGTCCGCTGTCCATCCACAAGGAACAAGCTGGGTCCCACTGAAGCAACTGTCATGAAATTTCATATTCTAGTATTTTTTGACAACTTGTCAAGAAAATTCAAGTGTCATTAAAATGTGACAAGAATAATGGGTACTTTACATGACGATCTATGTACATTTATGATGGTATCTCACTCAGTTCTTAAGATAAGAAATGTATCATTCGAAAATTGTAGAGAAAATCAAAACATACATTCAGTAACTTTTCTCAAAAATCATGCCACTTAACAGATATGGAAAAATATAATCGAGCCAGACAGGCCACAGATGACAGTACAGTATGGTGCATGTGCTTTGCATGATGGTGGATAACTGAGGCTATGAACACACACTCAGAATATTAACACTTACTGCTTTTCCAGGGCAACAATGGCTATGTGTACACACCTGAGTGTTGTTATACATACACTGCCTGTCTTGTATATTTTTATTCTTATATTTATTTTATGAGACACATAAATAACTAGAAAAATAAACTGAAATTAGGGTTTCACTACACAAGATGTTCCTTTAAGTCAATTCCTCTGTCAGCATGGTGTGTGATCAATCATAACATAGCTTACATTCATGATGTATGATTCAACCAGTAACAGTGCTGGGTAAAAAAGGTGCTATATTTAAATGGCTCCTGCCACAGGCTTTCTGACAAATCACATGCACACTCTCACTTCAGAAGTTACAATACACTGGGACAGTCGGTGGTCAATTCACCATCACTGGACACTATCATGTCATTTTTTAATAAAACCCACACTTCAAATTTGTAAACAGGAACCCTAAAATGAGGTTCCCAAATGGTGCAGGGACTGAATTTTCATGTCTTAAATGTAGATAGAACCTTAAATCAAACAACTTTACACTGGGAAAAATTATACCTTATTTATATGGGGTTTTGGCTGGGACCACAAAAAAAAAAAACCAAACTTCAGGAAAAATTATAAATCAAGAAACCTTAAGTCATTATTCACTTGTACTTATGTTGTAAGAGTATTCCTGGAGCAAAACAAAAACATCCTGCAAAGGACTACATTAGAATGTTTCTTACATATGTCAAGGGGGAATCCAAATAACAGTTTTGTTACCATGGAAACCTGAGAGAATGAGAATTTCATCACACCACAGTATTTCCCAGTACCCATGGGGTCAGATGAGATCTCTGTCTTTTCAGTCAAGTCCTATTACTTGTGAATGGGCAGAAACTAAGTTTTATAACCCTGTATACTAATAGCATGGTAGTATTTAATTGGGACAAGTCATTTCAGCATAAGGTATACAAATATGGTTCACAGGCTTTACCCTTGGGGAATTCAGCTAAAACTACTACTACTACTGTATAAAACTGATATGCAATTCATGCATTCCTAGATCAGATACTGATGTTCATGGCTTTCCCACTCTACTGCCACACAAATTATATCACAACCACCCTGGACCACTCACTCATTTCTCAGAAGAGAACTGAACAAATTAAAAGATACTGCCTGCTTGCAGATTGTACCACTGATATTGCAGTTGAGCTTGATGGCCCATCCTACATAAAAAACACACATCAAAACATATATTTAATATACAATAAAAAAGGAAGAAAATTTAGTACATGAAGTCCACAAGTTACTAAATTAAAAAACATCTGTGCATAAGAACAGCTGTGAATACCAATTTCAATAATTCACTCATACCAATTTAAATTCTTACATGAGAACCAACAATCATACTTATGAACTACTTGCAGAGGCCAAACAACCCATGCCATAACCCTCTACAGTTGCAAAAGTGTCAAGAAGTACCCATCAACAAAGGCAGAACATCTCCTCCTTCCTGATTCTCCTTTTAAATACATTTCTCCTCAATAAACACTGCTTTCAATACAGAAGACATACAATAACCATTAAACTATTTGCTCATCTCATTTGTTTCATTACTGATATCACAGTACCACTGCTTAATACTATCATTCACTCCAAACTATTACAATTCAGCTAATTATTGGTGATGTATGTTATTAAAGGTTGGTTTGGGAACCTAACCACTTATTTCTAACACACTGTCTGAAAAAAATGAGTTACAATAAAAACTTATGATAAACATGGAATGAACCCATTAATAACTTGTGATATAAAAGTATATCCTTATTCCTTGCTTGCAATTTGGGTGTGTCATAAGTCTGTATTATGAATAACCAAGCTTACATGTACTATAGTACAATGAGTATGAGCACTCTGAACAAGGGTATGGCCCAGTAATAATACAAATAACAACATAAGACATCATCAGATACAAAAATAAGCGTTTTGCATGTTGTGATGAAGATGACACAGCTGGTATATGCAGTGTGTCCATCAACAATGTGGAATGTTTCGTATTTTCATATGCAGATGTTACCATTGTAGAAATCTGCTGCTTTTTTAATACTATTGAAATACACTTATTTTAAATAACAATGGGATGGCTCAATAACAATGCTTGTGTTTACTGCGTCAGTTATGCCATCTGCCTTCTGATCAGTTTCCAACATCTGGACAAAACTCCTCACACATAACTGGCTTGAATGCAAGCTACACATTTTATATCCACCTAAGTGTTCATAAAACAATGCTGCAGTACTTAATTATGGCTTCAACTTCCACATTACTGTGGATCCAAGACATGGAAAATCAATGACACTAGCTCATCTTTTGAATTCACGCATTAGAGTGATATACTATACTTAGTATTAATCTGTACATTTGTTGGGCCTTTAATTGTGTAGCATTTTCACTGGGAACTGTTGGAGAAAGCTGGCACTTATGTATGTTTATACTCTACTGCTTTTACTAGTAATTCCAGAATCCCTTGCTGGTAATACAACCACTGGATACAGAACTTGTCCAAAACATATATGGTACTAAAGATTACATACAGAACAGGCAGTAACTGACATACCTTCGTCACAGTTTGAACAGACACACTGCACAGTTACCTCTACAAAGCACAAACATGAGCATAAACTTTTTCCATTACATCATAACCATTTAACTTATACAAAATCCCAGTTTCACCAGTCTATCCTACAACACACACATACACCACATACACGCACATGCATACGCACATATATATGGAACTCAAAACAACATATTTTAATGTGTTTGTATGTATAACTTTTGCACATAAAGTTTAAATACCTCAGAAACATTCATTATACAGAAGGGGTTCAAAAAATTTTACAAGCATTTTCATGAAATACTGTTACAATTCGCAATATACCATTCAAAAAATTCTGTTTTCAACAACAATTTCACATACAGAATATATCTTTTACATAAATCAATAAGGATAAAGTTGTATTCACATCGCATAAATGCATAGTTTAAGACTGTACACCACATGAAATTTCTTCGTTTTTCACTATCAGTAGCAAAAAATCATTCTTACTCAAAAAACAAACAAGCGTAGTTGCTGGCACAGCAGTGCAGTGTATGGCTCTAGACAGAAGACAAAGCTACATAGCTCATTACAGTGTTCACATTAGCCAGTAGACAGTTACTCTATATAGTCTTGTTGTAAATGGTCCCTACTACAATACAACTGTGTTTTCCTTATTTCTGTACCTTTTCTCACTATTTCTTCGAAAAAGTAAACTATTTTGTACTAAAACATGCACACAGATACAATACAGCAGAAAGGAAACAAAGAGACTGGTGTGATAACATATGACAGTTGGAACAAAGCAACCCAAATGCATAAGCCAACAAATGTTGAGCATGTTTTAGGTACAAAGTAAATGCAATGCAACTTATACTGCAAGATATGGGGCCTTACAGTTAGGACCAACAGGAAAGTTAAGTCAGACCCCTTAACATCAACTATTCAAATGCTGTGTTTTTATGTCACTGCACAGCAGAAACACATGTTCAAACTACCCCAGGCACAGAAAATACTACATTACAGACTATGCCACCAAGGATTTCATGCGGGCAGTTTGGCAGATAGGTACCAACATTTCAGAGGAGCATAGTGCCTCCACCTGCAGGACATACTTCTAGTACCTGTCTATCAAATTACACAGAAGACCATGATTTCAATACCATGGTGAGAACCACAGATCTCATGGTAATGTTTCACATCCTTGGTGTACGTCCTCAATGAATCAAAAATTATAACCAACTACATACATTAGTGCTGGGCCCAACTACCTGTAATACGTCTCTAACAACTCCTAACAACTCAGTCCATCCATACCATTATCAAGGTGATCATGGTAATGTTTAAGTGGAAGTGTAAAAGGTTTACATAAATGACTATATGAAAGTAGCATATATATTAACACAGTCCAAGCTAAAACAGTGAAATATATGGACAAATACTCAATGTAATTTGCATTCTAAAAAATTAAATAAAGACTGCAGCTTCCAAGATGGCTTGATATCAGTGAATGTGTCTACATATATATAGCATGTTTCTGGAGAAAAATGTCATACATTGGGAGTACGTTCCTTAGGTCAATTCATGTCAATATAACCAAACACACATATCTGAAGTTGAACAAGTACAGATATAATGGTGCAAGCAAAATGCAGTTTCTAGTGGTTCCATTTACAAAGTCCAGAATTCTATACTACTGACAACACACTGCGACAACTGCTTAACCTTCAGGCTATGTGGAAAAGTATACCATTGTTCTGTTTTCTCATTCAGAATGTTCCTTTGCATAAAAAGTTGCACAATAAATGAATATTCACTCTGTATTCTTGCTTTCCAAACAACTCGCCTGTACTGTAATTACTGAAATTTTAAATTACTATTTCAGCAACAATTACAACCACTGTCTTTCAGCCAATGACAATAAATTGAACACATAAGGTGTTAATTCCTATGGCAGTCTGTGGTGTGCAAAGTAGCAAAATTATGTTACCAACTGTAGAGGTGCCAGATATTTTGTCAGGGTGCAAACTATATCAAGACTTGAACCAAGCATTTCATACTCCGTGCTTTAGTTCCTTGTTATACATATTTTACACTACCCTCCTGTAGTCATGTATGTAAACCTTCAGTGCTTCCACTTGTATTATACTGATAGGCCAAAACATTTTGGAGACATAGTAAGGTGGATGGACAGTTCCAGCTACGGGTTACGTAGTCAGTTTTTATTTTATGACCACTATCATTGTCTCATACTGTTTCATTGTCAGCCTACAAACAACCTGAAGCTCTTGCAAGTTTCTTGGCTGCTCGGCATGCTGTTAATAGTGCAAAATTCAGAGCCCACCTTCAGCAAGACAACAGTCAAGAGAACAAATTACTGTGACTTCCTACCAGGCATCATCATGTCCAGGCTGATGCTGCTCCTGCTCCAAAGTAACATGCCTCAGTTTAAACAAACCATACAAGCCTAGAGAACTGCAAATAACTTCCATCCCTTTCTTAGCCCAGGGGTGAACAAATCCTGCATGCCAGGTCACTTGGGCAACTGAATTTTGTACAGTGGTGCCTAATATTTGTGGGTCCTCAGTATGGAACTTGCTGCATGCCACCTTGATATGGCTCCTAGAGTTTTGGAAAATTTGTGCACCCCTGTCTCAGTCAATGTCTCAAAGTTAAATCTTTGTAACAGGACAGAAACATGTTGAATACAGTCTTCTGTTAATTGTGGTACCTATGTAAGTACTTAACGCAGAGGTTTCAGGTCTTGTGATGCATGCCATCACTCTTGAACACAGCAGAGTGGAAATGTGTTAACAAGTGAACAACATATTGCAGCTCCAGATCACTTCTGCTGAAAATCTGCACAAACTCAGAAAAGTGTTCAGAGACAATAGCATTCATTTGTGCCTCTGACATTGTGACACCTTAAAAATAAGAACTGCAGCATTAAGTCCACATTACATGTTCACTGAGTACCCTACTCTGTTCCAACTTTGTACATGTGGCACCTACATTTCAAATCCTTTCACCTCTCAGCGCTTACGACGACAGACACGCTTGTGCTCTTTCTGCCAGTGAAGCTGCTGGCACTCAATGCTACAGTATGCAGTGTTCCAGCAGCAATGGTAGATGGCTTCACTCTCACAGTTGTAGCACTGCAAAATTACAACTCAAACTCACAGTGTTTTCAGGACAGACTGGAAGAATCTTATTTAAATTATAGAGCTTTCTGTAATTACAACTATTTGACATAAATGTTAAAACTAAATTAATAAAAATAATAAAATTTGGTTTATACCTTACACTAAACAGCTGAAAAAAATATGTGTACCATCACAACACCAACACAAAAGACTACAGGCTGGGGCCTTCAGTGTGTTATGTATGCAATAAATACAAAACAAGTGCCAGTGAATCTACTGGCCATATAAAAACGTCACGTTGATTTTCCAGTATTGTTACTGTTTACAAAACCTGGAAATGTAAATGAGGAACACGAACATGGAACAGGAACAGTTCAAAAACAGAGACTCTAAACACCAACATTCTCCCTAATGCCATGCAGAATTAGACACAAATGTCTGCAGTTTAAGTGTTCATGTTCATATAAAAATATGAGCAACAGAAAACCCAAATTACTTCAGGGTTGAAAATGAAGGAAGCCGATATCTCTGAACACTGACATTTTCAATCCCATAGGGTTCTAAAAGAGGTTCATTAAAGTAGGAATTTATGACTACTTGGTTCCTGAACTCAGTGCACCACCCATCCAGTAGCCAAGACATTTAAAATATAACACCATTGTCACAACCCCACAGAACTGATTATACAACTACTGCTAATCTAGTATATATCCCTGTCCTAGGAAATCTCCATACTAAGACTACTGAACAGGCTGACAAGCCAAGTTCTCCAAGTTAGCAGACTGTCTAGAAAAATCTCTGAGGATGCATCATCATCATCATCATCCTTCACCAGTGATTAGATCATTACTTCTTTTTTGGTAGTTACGAGTTTCTACTTGCAACATAATTCAACTATTCATATTGCCAGTGTGAAATTAAAATACAATGTGTTAAAATGTCTCATACCAGGTAGCAAAGGGGGTGTACAGTTCTTTAAATCAGGATCAATTTCCACATAGAAGTATAATGACATGAAGGTTTTGAGCTCTTATCTGTGATGAAGACAACTGCTGCATTTATGAGAAATTAATACAAATAACACACTCTCTTTTACATCCTTGATAGGTTACAATAGTGGCCCTTGTATGGGAGTTTCTTCATTGTTAAGGATGTACATGACAACATTATATGCAGATATTTGAATAAAGGTTGACCAACTAGATGACAGTTGCTTTATTATATATTGCTCAACATGTTTCAGACGTTAATACGTCCATCTTCAGGAGCTAGCGAGTACTTGTTGTGTTGTGTAGGCTGA
>Ga0123352_10021698_pt1 | contig 10232 bp, 2 predicted proteins | sample TergutLab28metaG_FD_89700 | JGI IMG/M metagenome (GOLD analysis project Ga0123352, IMG submission 89700) | Labiotermes labralis P1 segment gut microbial communities from Petit-Saut dam, French Guiana - Lab288 P1 | ecosystem: Host-associated > Arthropoda: Insects > Digestive system > Gut ...
CAACACCCAACTTGTACAATGAAATTAATCTGTGACTATTTCTAGTGTGACTTTAGCAAGGAATATATAGCTCCCTGATGATGGTCTTAGGACTGAAACATGTCGGAGCGTTTTTAATGTTTTGATGTGTAAGTTATATATATATATATATATATATATATATATATATATATTAGAAATATTTCGTGAGCAAACCCCTGATATATATGCCACTAAATATTCACTATACATGAAGAACGACATCTTGTTTTTTAAATTAATATTTCGATGAGATGTACATTTAACGAAATGATAAGATCAGTTTATGTTTCCAGGATATTTACTTGCTTTGTCAACAGTTTTATTATAACTGTACACAGTTTGGTTTCTTCACTGTTTACAAGCTTCCCAACGGTAGGTGTGTGTCTGCAGTAAATGAACAGCATGACCAGTGCAGTGTGTCAGTTCGCAGATAACACATTTTAAAATGTATGTGAATTCTGTCTTCATTAGACAGCAGGTTCCTCAAAAACTTCTAGGGATCAAATGTCAGACTACATTGCGTCACATCCCGGATGTGCTAAAAGATATCGAGCTGTCGTATTGTATTGCGTCGTGTTTGTTGTTGCATTCGGGCAACGTTTGCCATTCAGAAAATGTAGGTTATAAAGTGTGATAGTAATTTTAATTCGCAATGCATAACAGGTGCAGGTACCGAAGTGTTCCGCCTGGTACAAACAAGGATTTGTCTTCTCGAGGTGTGAATGAACAATCGACCTGCGTTGTTTCCGCCTAACGCAGCGGAATCTTCTAATGGTCATTATTTATGGGCCTCAGGACCTTTCGCGTAAAACAAATATATTTTTCCTCTTGTTTTTGGTGGGTTACCCGACCCGGTTTTTGAGATATTTTAATTTGTTACAAAATTTGTGGCATAAATTAGTTTCTTGCGCTGCGGTGGACCACAGTTCCTTCAAAGCGCGCTACGAGGCAAGAAATTCGGTACTGTGATGCAGTGGTGACATATAAATGCCAAGCGACTTGTTAAACATGCGTATCACACCCTTTATTAAGACGCGGATTGACCCTTCTGTAATCGGCCTGCACATTGCCATGTGGTTAATGTTGTGAGGTCCGCCTTCTGTCACCAGGGAGCGAAGTGATAACATAGAGGGGACAAATCTTACATCTACATATGCTTGTTAACAATCTTCCTCTCCAACGTATTATTTTATGGTTGGTATTGACAATGTACAGTATGTGTTCCAAGAAGAACCCAGTTTTGTTTTATATTGGTTTGATATATCCTTTACCTTGCCGGTCCCAGTGGTCGCGCGGTCTAAAGCGCAGGTCTACAGCCGCTCGCCTGCTGAGATTGAGGGTTCTGTCTGTTGTGAGTGTTGTGGGTTGTCAGGTATAGGTCTCTGCGACGCACTGATCACGCGTCCAGAGGAGTCCTACCGACTGTGATGCGTCGTTGTGTGTGATCTAGAAACCTCAAGAATGAGGAGGCCATGGCCCGCGTTGGGCTGCAGCGCCACGGAGGGGGGAAAGAGACCTTTACACTGAGTTAATATCAAACTCGGTGTCCATGTGGGGTGTAGCACATATAGCGTAATAGCGTTATTAGTTTGCCTACATGTTGAATTTGTGACTACTTTTCAGTCAAACAATTGAGTATTTTATCTTACACCCTTAAATTTCTGTGCATCTTAGTAAGAGATTTACTTTTGATTATTTATCAGGGCGATACTGTGGGCGGTCAGGCTTAGAATCTGTAGCCCTTAGACATTGATTTGTCGACGTTTACATTCGATCATGCTCGATGCTTAACGGTTTCTTGAGTCTCAGTTCGTACCTCAAAGACTAGAATCTCAGATCTGTTTTTTTTTCGGCCTCGGCGCCTACCTGACCTAGAAGACGATCTGTCTCGGGTATGGACACCAGTAACAAGTCAAGACATTACAAGATAGGCAGTGTACGTGTAACGTAAAGTCGAGTAGTTTTCGCGTAATGTTATTGTTATGGAGAAGCGATAAATATTACATATTACGAGATTTTGTGTGTACCTGCCTTACCTGTTCAGCATGCAAATCGAACCTTTTCTACGCCTTATTATACTGTCGTCCCTGGCCTGTCCGGCTGTGCAATACTTTTCTGCATTATCTCATAAATGAAACGATAAAAAAAAGACAGGCAATGTATGTATAACGTAACATTGAGGCGCTTTTTTGCAACCATTGTTGCAGTTGAAAAGCAATAAGTATTGCATATTTCGTGAGTGTTTGTTTGTAGCCCTCAGCAGCAATGCGCATGCGCCATATTATCATCAATATTTTTCCACATTATCTCATAAACGGTACGATTTGCGAAAAAAAAAGTTTTTGAACATAAAATGTGTGTTTGGATTTCCTCTACAACTTTTGTCTGAAGTATTTCTCGTTCTAAGAAGAATTGAGCGGGATGTGATCAAAAACGTGTAGTGGTCTTTATATAAAGTGCCCGTTATTCTTGTCCGAATAAAATGAAACTTAAATTTTATCCACAGATTCTCGAAAAATCCACGAATGTCAAATGCCATTACAAATCAATACAAAGGAAAACTTATGGCACCATAGGTGAAAACGGAGTATGGCGAATTAGAACCATATAAGCTCTGAAGCTTTCGCGGCGACAGAATTCAATGAAATTTCGCCGCGTCAAGGTGTGATACGGCTAAATTTAATTGAATTAGAACGAGTTTGGAAATCCGAAGTGTGTACAACGACCCTAATATTATATGGAAAATTAAAATCAGAAGATTCGAGTTCTGGGCCACGTGGTTAGAATGGAGGATTTTCGATTACCGAAGAAGAAGAAGAAGAAGAAGAAGAAGAAGACGAAGAAGGAGGAGGAGAAGAAGAAGAAGAAGAAGGAGGAGGAGAAGAAGAAGAAGAAGATGATGATGATGAAGGAGAAGAAGAGGAAGAAGGAGGAGAAGAAGGAGGAGGATGAGGAGAAGAAGAAGAAGAAGAAGATGATGATGATGATGAAGGAGAAGAAGAGGAAGAAGAAGGAGGAGAAGAAGAAGAATAAGGAGGAAGAGGAGAAGAAGAAGAAGAAGAAGAAGAAGGAGGAGGAGGAGGAGAGGAAGGAAGGGGAAGAAGAAGAAGGAGGAGGAGGAGAAGGAGAAAAAGAAGAACGCTCGCCAAGTTTTCTTAGCAACGGAAAGTCTACGTTTTTTATGCAGTAGAGGAGCGCAGTGTTGCTTGAATGCAGTTACGTGTGATTCCTTGACTTAGGCGTGGCACGTAATGAACTGGATTTGCAACATCAAAAATTCTGTTCAGCCACTATGTTGGTATTCTTTGTTGCTCTTGTCTCACAATAGACTCTATTTAACGCCAATAACATGACTGTAGGGGCCGTCTATTAACGTCTAACTAGACATACAATGGGTTATTATCGATAAAGCGATCTCTCAGGACACCTTGCTGACACTTCTCTTGTTTTATGAATAACCAAACATACCTACCGTGTCGTGAAGTACTTGCGTCCATGTATGCCTGTCTGAGTAACGGTAGGAAAAAAAATAAGTAGGAAAATCACACCACTTTTCATTTCCCGCTATGTCTTCATGGTGCGATTGGACTGAATGTTGCAGTAGAGTGGTAACCTCTTCGGATTCGTATTCGTGAAGTCCCGGGATCATATTGGCCGGGAGATCGGCTACGCTAACTGAGATTTATCGTAGTTTGTCTCGACTTGCTATTAAAAAATTTCGGCATTGGAAGTTAAATTAGCTCGCCGTCACTTCCTTCCAAGTCCTTTCCAGTTTATTATTTATTCATCATCTTATATTTCGTCGCAGTGTTTTCTTAGCTATCGGAATCGACATCAGATCTACCAAAAGTAAACAAAACAGTCATGACACTGCGCCTAAGCAGAAGGGTAACTTTAAATTTATGATGCAGCTGGGGCTTATTGTACAATTAACTATAAAGACACGGTATTACCGTGTACGCCAACCATACCGGATATACGAACATTACAAGTGTCCTTCTTGTACGTTCGTGTACCATACGATATTACCACTGACGACAAGAATACAGTATCAGGTCATCCCAACAGTTCCTTACAAATACGGTCAGGCTACAGTTGTAGACAATGCTGTGCGATCAGTAGAAGATGGAGCCGTCTTTCTCTCACTACAGGATGTTACACGACGCACCCGATGTCTGTGTTGTATTCGTGTGACAATTAGAAAGCAGGACACACCATTAATGACCTGTACACACTAATTAGTGAATGCAAATTTATGCGACAGATTTGACTTGTCGTTAGTACAACTAATATGAATACAATTACTTTTATTTATATTCAAATGAGTTAGAGAACAATGTGCGAAAAATGACACGGAATTTAGAAGTCATTTATTTTGTACTGCTTGTCATCTAGTCATGAAGTAGGGAGTGACTAGGTGACAACGGTCATACCGTGTGCTCGATGAAGACCTCGCCATTACTGTGTAAACATACGCATACAAATTTTTATTTGGAACATTGCACAATAGTTAACATGGGGAGCACACAATTAAATGTGGGGTAGTATTAAAATGGATGTTAAGGGAACAGTGTTCGAGGATCTGGCTCTGGATAGGGTTCAGTGGTGGGTTCGTGTCAAGACAAGAATCGGGGCCGGTTTAACACATTTCTGGGCCCAATGCAATAGTAAAACTTGGGGTTCTACCCATGTGTAGTCCTGAACTGACAGTGCAGGTAGAGTAGTGTAAGAATTTACGTACGAAATATATATTTCTTGCATAATTTGAAATGCAACCAGCCATTTAGGGAACCACCAGGCTGAGGGGCGTCTTGCAGTCGCGTAGACTGCGATGGGCTCAAACTGACCGTAAAGGTAAAGAAAATCTGGAAATTTCTGGACTTTATGAAAGATTCTTAATGAATAAGCTCTGAGTTTTCTGCCACATGAAATTACTGATATGCGAAACCTGTCTTTCTGGAAGCCAGAGCTCTGACCACGGTCATTCGAACATGTCGTGCCGGACATTTCAGCAGGTAGTCGCGGTCCCTGGAGCACGAGTAAAGAGATATGAAGTGATTCGATCTACCTGTTGAATGCAGCCATTCATTTTAATTTGTTTCGTGATGTGTGTATTTTTGTGACGCATACTCTATTGAAAGCGGATCACATGTGACGCGCTGTGTAAGATGTGCAATGTAATCTGCTGTCCGTGAGTTCGAACTGTACTTCTGGTGTGGAAGTAAACTACGTTTTACGTGTTCGTATTGTCTGTGTAGATGATGTGACGGGTAGATTCCTGTCCAAAAACACCTGCCATATGCCTACAAACAAGATTTATAAAACCAGAAAATGAGAGGCTCTGTGCCTAATTGGCCTGTAGCGCCATACAGTTAGATAATCTATTTAAAGACCATGCATAGTTATGGAATTTCGGGTTCTCCCGACGGAGGTCCAGGTTCAATTTTGGAGATCTTCATGTTTCCCCATCCAAACACTCCACCAGTGCTTCTTAATTGTCAAAATAACAATCCCCTGACTTTGTAATTATCCTCTGTCCCAGCACTTGGTAGGGCTTGAAGTAAAGATGTTAAATACAGTTCTACGGGTTGATGTAGCTGAATATAATTACAGAAGTAACATTGAAATAAATTCGTAAGTTGAAGTCGAGGACTGTTGGCATATTCTTCCAAAAAACTCAGTGGTTTTCGAATAAATTTCTTAAGGGAGTCTACATGTACAGTAGAAGGAAAAGGTAAAGCAATCCCTAAGGGGCTGGACAGGGCCTGAGGGTTCCAACAGGTTGAGGCTCACAGATTTCAAGATTTCATGACGGTGGTAAGGTTGTCAGCCCTACATACTGCACACCTTTACACTCCAGGAAATATTTCTGGTACTCATTTCTGTGACAGGCCGAGCCGACCTCAGGGCCATGGTGTGTTCGGAAGAATTAAGTGACACCATCGTGAATCGAACCGCGACCTTCCGGATTGTAGCGCAGTGCCTCGACTAACTGCGCCACCGCGTACCTCCTACATTTACAGTAGCAGGGACAATTTCATTGCACTTCATATGGATTCAATTCGAACTATTGGTTTGTACGTCCAATAGCCGCCCCAGCTGTCTGCTTCCATTTAGTTCCTAAATATTTGGTTCTTTTCGTTGATCTGCATGTTGATTCAGTGAAATCCACTAAATCTCTTCACAGTTCTTAAAAGCCGTAGATTTTTGAAACTTTTATGTTCTTATTAAATTTGTTGTTATATGAATGTAGTTCTTCCAGTGTAATTTTGCCTCTGTTATTGCCCATAGGTGGTAGGACAATACTCAGGCTCATCTTAAATAGGTTAGGGGCGTTGACTGGATTATTTTGGCGTAGAACAGGGACCAATGACAGGTTCTTATGTATACGGCAATCAACTTACTGGTTTCATGAAATACGTGGAAAATTGTGCTTGTCTGAGTAATAATTTTCCAATAGGCACTCCGTACCTCCCAGTTGTCAATACTCACATATTTTATGGTCTCTGCACCAGTTTATTGTATTGAGATTCTATATAATGTATAATCTGTCCGTTGTTAAGAACAGCGTGTTTAACATCGAAGCACGTTTGCAGTACGTGGCAGAATAGCGCGTCTGCACACGCGTCGATCTGTACGGTTTAAATATGTATCATCCAGTTTATATTAACGCACTTTACGTCGCTAACAGTAAGATAGCACATAAAAGCTACTGGACTGAGTTAGGCAAAGCAACAACGGGTAATCTTGGTACTTTAGCGAGCAGGGCTGATATAATTTGGTAATAAAATGCCCAATAATTACAGAAAATTTAAAACTTTCACACGAACGAGAAAAGTGTGTATTAACCACATTCGTCGATGAAACGTAACCACATTACAATCCAGTATGGAAGAGCACGAGAGTAATATTTGATTTCGTATGGGAGACGAAAGTGGAACTAACGGTATATGAAAGTAAGGTAAAGTTCACCCAAGAACAGACTATGAAGGCCAAGAGGGGTGGGTGGGTGGTCAACGCCACGCCCTGGCCGCTTTACCCCCGGTAAAGAGACCCGATACCCATTGTACAGGGGGCTGGGTAGGCCTCAGTGTCAGTCTGTACGGGTACGGAAAATGTCGGCCACGCCGGAATTCGATCCGTGGACCGTCCAGCTCGTAGCGAGTCGCTATACCGACTGCGCTATCCCTGTCCACACCAACGGCTTGCAGAGATAGAACGATAACATACATTGCAAACATTGAATACGCTGTCGTAAATTTTAAAATCTTCATAATTTTTGCTTACGGGCTAATATAAGTTGGTCACTCCTGTAGTCAGTTGACGCGGATTTACCGTCTTACTGGCTTGGCACCACACTTCATAGCGAGAAGAGATGGACACATTAGTAAAAACCCTATACTGTTGTTCGGACATGTTCGTTTCTTCAGTTGTGTCACGAACTGTGTAAATGTGAACACAGCTGTATTTTGTAAAGTAACGATAGTGGCTGACTGCCAGTGAAAAGCTGATATGTTAAAAATAATTCCAAGAGAACTAATGTCTTACATGTATGTTTGCTCGTGTGTGGATACTGGCTACTCTGAGGAAACAAGTTCATACGCTGGAAGGTAAAGCAACTGCTAAGTGTAGATACCTTGTCATAACAAACCTGTACCCCCAGAGTTGTTCTATTTTCCAGGTACAGCACAAGGAAGTCAGTACATATGCAGACTACAGTTACTTGGGCTGAATTTTATTTACGTCATGTGTTGCCTGTTTGCGAATGTAAAGACGTTAGACATTCAAGATCATAAGCAATTATATGCATTCAGCAATACTTGATTGGAATGTAATAGACACGAAATATTGGAGTATTCTTCGTAAACAGTTAACACGCAATAAAGTGGCATAAATTAAATTTCGGATGCAATCAAGGGGTTGGTAATCGGAGGGAATGAAAGGGCCATTGTATGCAAACAGCCGTTACTTATGTACACCTGTCACGTGATGCTGTGTGAAAGACGCCGAAACATGCCACTTATATGATATTCTCACTTCATGGAACAGATAGGTTATGAGAAAGTATGGTAGCTTGCTCAAGAAACTACCCACGTGTATTGGAACTCAAAAATTCATGTAAATTTTGAAAAAGAGTTAGCCATGGAACCTATTCTGAGTCAGCTGGCCACATTTAATATTATTGTTCCATCTACACGCAAGTCCTCAAAGTGGTGTCTTCTGTTCGGGCTTCTTGCTGAAATTGTGCACGAGTTTTTCCCCATGTGTGCGTCTACCGTCTACCGTCTACCGTCTACCGTCTACCGTCTACCGTCTACCGTCATTCCTTCCAAAGTGAGTTCTCGACAGAGTGCGATCTAGTACTTCCTTTTTAAAATTATAGTAATCCAGTACCTTCCTTTTTCTTTGAGGTCATCCAGTAGCTGCCTACGTCCGTTTCCTCGTCTTCTGTCTCCTATTTTTCCTTTAGTAGTGTATTTCAGAAGGCAGTTTCTACGAAAGATATGACCCATCCAGTTAGTCTTCCACCCGCTTATTCGTTACCCGTTTGCTTGATTGCCATATTAATACCTACTTAAGAAAGCAAGCTGCGATTTTCTTCTTTGTGGTGCCATCGGCGCCACCTTTCTGCCCGGGCGATCTCACCTGCACAAGATGGCGCAAACCGACTCTGATCGCAAGAAATTGAAGGAGCTTCTCGTTTAAAGAAATGAAGCAGAATGTGTGTAATGCTGCGTGTTTGTTTAATTTTATGGGATTTGCCATGAACAAACATGGTATTTAACATAAGGGAAAATTACGTTTCTTCGTATCTTGTTTCTTGTATTATTTAAATACCGTGTTAAGTCCGACCATAAGGCAACTCTGTCTTTCCCATTGACGTATGCAGAGACACACACACACACACACACACACACACAAAACATAAAATCATTAGTGCAGGTCTAGAGGGGCAGATACACAACTAAAAATAATACATATATCTGGTCTTATGTACCGTATGGACATAAATAAATGCAGCCCCTTAACACAGACTTTTCACTTTTCACGTGACATATTTATTACACAATTTAAACCAAGAAATGCACAAGTTGTATTAGATTTACAATAATATTATAAACGCCACTAACTCCTACATATTTCGGACCTTATTGGCCCATCATCAGGGAGTACAATAATTGTATAAAACGACTGCTTGATGTACTGTTCTCTTGAATGTAGAAGGATTACTGGAAATTCTTCGGTGTAGGATGTGTGTTCGACATTCACTCCATATTACCTTATTTTAAAAGTTTTTGTAATATTGGCCTGATGATGGTCTGTGTAGACCGAAATATTTCAAGTAGTTTCGGCTTTGATAGGCACGAACAGACAGATAAGGGCAAATTGCCCCTGATGTGCCATCACCTTTTCTTTTAAAAAAACACCAAAATAAATTTAAAAGGGTTGCTCACTAATATAAAGGGTTTTGTGACATTTACAGCCGTCCCTCGATTAACAATATATTTGATTAACGAAATTTAATTTACGGTGCACCTTTTATAGGACAACATTAATTTGATTGACTTTGAAATAAGCATTTAACTACGACGGTGCAGTAGGATTCGGTTGTCATTTCGAGCCAAGAAACCCGCTCATCAGCTACGCAATTTTTTTTAGCTAAAAGTAAGGTTTTTTGGTCCATTTACTCTGTTAACGACACAGGTAGTTAGCACTGTTAGCATAAATATTTGTTTACTGATGTGAAATGGTCAAATATTTTAATGTATTTTACAGTATGCTTTCCCCCCCCCCCCGTGTAAAGTTTAACTTCCGACGGTCGTGGAACATTTAAAACCTTTAATTGATATTCACATTTTCGATTAAGGATAATTTATGTTTGCAATAAACTTTAAGAAGCAGTTACGGTCGTCTGTCGGGGCCACTGTACTTATACAGAAGTTTCTGTTTGCTTATGCGCGGAATTTTCACCAGTTTAGTGTCCATGTAGTGGGTTCCTGTCACCACGGCATGGCGCGTCCTCAGGTTGCGGATAGAGGAACGGCCTCCGATAAGGAGGGTAGCTGCGAATATATTGAATAAGCAGTCGCGGACAGCCGACGAGGGGTGGTCCTCCAGATTGGGGGTTGGGCGAGGTGCTAACAACCCTTCCCTGTAAAACAATTATGTTAAGAAACATTCACAGGTGGGATGCTTGCTCTGGAGACAAA
>Ga0123352_10021700_pt1 | contig 10232 bp, 9 predicted proteins | sample TergutLab28metaG_FD_89700 | JGI IMG/M metagenome (GOLD analysis project Ga0123352, IMG submission 89700) | Labiotermes labralis P1 segment gut microbial communities from Petit-Saut dam, French Guiana - Lab288 P1 | ecosystem: Host-associated > Arthropoda: Insects > Digestive system > Gut ...
CCAAAAGCCTGTTTCAACATTTCAAAAGTTTCACTTCCCGTTTTACCCAATCTCACACAGAACTTGATGCACACCCTTTGTTCGTCAACTTCCGCCATACCGCCGATATCAGAAAATCGCAGATGGCTGATGCATTACACACGTAAAGACACGTGCAACAATCAAGCGCTTCCACATCCAACCACGCCACTCAGCACACTCACTCACAAGACACCACCGCAACACACCCTAGTGGGAAACTCGTGAACTACAAGCGACTTGCGTGTTATGAGCATTGTCCTGGAACTTTTGGATACACCTTCGTATTATCACTATCTCCATCTTCACAGTCAGTGTCTTCATTTTCCTCACACCCACTCCTAACATGCCCTCCCTTGTCACTGCCAATCCACAACATATCATCATAAATCTCCTCCACTGCACTGGATATACAGCACTTCTTAAAACTCTTCACAGTCACTTCTGGTGAGATGCGCTGCCATGCCATTATCATCCACGTAGGTTAAATAAAACATTTATATTTCTTGTTTTATATATGTACTTGAACCTATAAAATTCACAATTTTCTCCACTGATGATGTTAAGAATTTGCATACTTGTGTTCTGGATTTTTGTGTTGGTCTGTGGTCTGATCATTGTGAGTTCATGGCCCTTTTTATAGTTTTAATTTGTGGATTGGTCTATGTTTGATTTTTGTACCTTGTAGCTAATTTTTAATTTGTCAGTATCCCCCTTACAGTTACTATCCTTGGACTAGTTCTGTTCTCAGGTACATATCTTAGCAGGTCTGCTGATCTGTGGTGTCCAGTGACTGAGAATAGTGCAATCTAAGGGGTCCATCACGTTAGGGACATCTTTGCCTGATGACTGAAACAGCCACCTTCCAGAGCATCATGCTTTCAGAAACAATTAGATGGTAGATAAAGTCCCCACCCCAAAATAAGAAGAAGTTTGTGTCAGTTAACTTCAGTCATGCTCTGTTCTCTCTTTTGCCTGCACATTAAAATTTTCCGATGCAGGCCTTGGTTTGGCTCCAGACAGTCTAATTCTGTGCTTCATATGTAAATATAAGATGACCCCACATATATAAGCCCAAGAAAACTAGTCTTGCATTTGAGTAAATATGATATTAGACCACGGGCATACACTATCTCGTCTTTCCCATTGTACCTTAATGTCTTCTTTCTGATTTCTTTCCATACATTCAAGCGTATTGTCTGATGTTTTTAAGAGGGTTTAATTTACAGTGAATGTTCTAGGCTTCTGTAGATTGTGTATATTCCAGAGCCACCATTTGCAATCAGAATTGATATGCTGATAGTTAAGTTGTTGACATCTCATTTTAACAGCTTGTTTTGTTATTTACTTATTTCTTACCTTTTCTTACTTTTCCTGGGCAGTAATTCTGTGAAGCAGTTGACATATTTTTTTATGTGTTGTCATTCGGTACTCTGAATTTAACGTAAATTTTGTATTCCTGGAATGAAGAAGTTTTGTTGCCATATTGTGTTGCTACAGCTCAGTCACTTACATATTTGTAATTTTGCCATTATAATTTTAGTCTCATATGAGTTCTGTGTTCAAGTTTGTGGTATTTGAAGTGTGACTTTTTAAACTGTGTGTAGCTTGGCAAACTCTAACGAACTTGTAGAAAGTACGAGTGTAACAATACATGATAGCCATATCAGTGGCCCAGGGTACACATTCATTATAGGTTTTAAGTTGATGCTGACTGATTTGTTACATTCAGAGACAAAGAGGCCTTTTTTTCTTTTATAGAGGGAGGGAATGATTGTAAAAGAACAAAATGGTTGTATGGCGTGACTGCCTGTTTATTTGTGTAATGTATCCACAATATAAGGTCTTTACGTATTCATTTCTTATGGCTGGAATAAAAAACCTGTCATATTGTGTCACATTTTTTCTAAAGTATGAGACATGCCAGTTTTGCTTATAAATCCACATACCCATAATTTGATGTCGAATTTAAGTTTCCTTCATTTGTTGTATGTTAATTATCTCTAAATGTGAGTTCAACTCCAAATATTCCCAAAGAGACATATCTTGAGGGGGTTGTGACAGCTCTGTAAGTTTGATAGTCATGGAGAATGGTTCTGTGATTATTATTCATTATATTGTAGGACGTTGTACTCATGCTTAGTCGTTTCTTCAGTAGTGTATTTTGTTAAATCCTTTTGCAGTTGTAATAAATGTGCATCTGACTTGTAGAGCAGAATTAATCTTCAATTTTGTGTGTGCCTGTTCTCTCAAAACTTGAATGATGTGTTGACAGAGCCTATGAAGATGGGGTTAACATATACTTTACTTCATTCCCAGTTGCATCCCATTATCACAACTGAATGCTGATTGGAAGTCCTCAACCATTCCATATGCAGGAGACAGAACTGTAAAATATGCAATGATCACAGCTTCATTCATGATAACTCGCCATTCACGTTTGTCAGGAAATAATTTATTAAACAACCAAACATTGTGGTAACATGGGCAGTATTCCAGCTTTGTGTTCAGAAGGTTCATTCAAATCTGGGACTCAAAAATAGCTGTCCTTGTTTTTATAAGTCCTTCCAAATATAAGAATACTGCCTTCAATTTGCACATGCCAGCTTCCTTCTATGTACTTACAAAGTCATTAATATTCCCTTTTGACACTACATACAGTGTTAAATAGGTAGAAAGAGTCTCTTTTGTGTTTTATTTTTGTGTTTTTTAAATTGTACTGGATCTTATCCTGAAGGTCATGTTATTTCCTATGGATTTTGCCAAGATTTTCAGTGTGTGCTTTTTTCTATTTCCCATAATAGCAACTCTTTCAATCAAGCATTCCATTTTTTCAAGTTATACTTCGATATGTTACAAAAAGCTTAGTTAATTTTGTATCTAGACATTTCAGAAGTAAATTTTTTCTTTTGTGAAAGGGATTATATTTCAAGTTCAGGCAACTGAGATGTGTATAGATGAAGGTGAGTGCTCAGCTTAATGCCCCATGTACCCACTGGATAGGAGTAGGGTGGATCCAAGAGAAAATGTCCCCCATCCTGGCTCTTGACAGGTTACGTATAAAGTAGTTTTTCATTAGCAATAAGAATAAACATCTAAGCTTTAAATGTGGTTAATTTTCTGTGTGGTTTATGCCTGTGCTGCCCACCCACCCACCCAAAGTGTCCTTACTTTGACAAAGTAGTGGGGACTGCATGGTAAAATGATCCTGAGAGCTGTGCTGTCGGTAACTAGCTACTGGTAGGGCTACCTGTGGCAGACAGGTCAAAGGTGATGACCCGGACAAAAAGGGATACCCTGGCCTTCCTGGTTGGGGGTTGGGTGTAGGGCAAAGAACCCCACCCCATAAAACATCGTTACAAAACCTACCAAAAAAAAAGCCAAAGCCCACCAGGGGCTCTAGTATGCCTGCTGCTGATGCTGCTGCTGAAAATGATGAGTGCTGCATTCACAGTGTCATTTTAGTGGTTGAGGCCACATGCGCATCACTTGAGACAGATCCTGAAATATTTGTAGAAAAATGTACAATAAATTGCAAGGTGTTAGAAAATACTGTCACCCACAATCTAAATGGTATAATACTGTTTGTTGTTTCCTAAGAAGTGAGGTATTTACTGCCAAAATATTTTATGATGGGTGTGTTCCTAATGTGATTGTCGGCAATAAATAACGTTCCAGTGTAGATGTTTTAAAGCAGATCTTTTGAGGACACCGTTATGGCCTAATTTCTCCTGTCCTGTCCGAATTTTTTTGGTAAACTCTGAATTTGGTGCAGCTATGAAAATGAAATTCGTTCACTTTCGCCCCGACTGAATGAGTGTAGGCCTTGGAAGCCAAGAGGCCCATTAATGACAATGTTAAAACCGCACGGTGTATTGTAATTTTTTATGAAAGTGTCGCGGCATTGTATTTAGCGTACGTAAAATACGATAACTTGGTGTGTGAGACCTGTGAACGTGCACGAATCTTTAGTCCGCTCGTACCCGCGCCAGTTCCGTAGATTATGCGCTTATGCGATAGATGGCGCACAATGCTTAACGTCGTGCAGAAATCTACCGCCATGCAAAGTGTTTTTGTAATGTTTGTTACCCTGTCGAGCGCGGGATACAGTATGTCGGAAATGTATTTTAGTGCATAGAAAAAAGCAGACTCGACCGAGTTAATTAAATACAGACATGTCGAATAATTTTTTTCTGTGTGTGGAGTGTGATTAAGTAAAGCAGAATTGATGACATAACCGTTATCGGTAAGTAGATAAGTAAAATCAGATGCTAGTCATACACTCAAGTTACAACATGACGTCCACTATAAGTAAAGTTATGGCAAGATTGTTCCGTTTTATGCACATTAAGGCATGGGGCAGTGTAGGTATAGTTGTACGCATTTTAACCGCCACACTGAAAGTGAGGTCAAGTCCAACCCAGGGTATAGAGCCAATGGAAGAAGGAAAAGACACTGGACATAAGTGAGGTTCTTCACGCCCACCTGCTTTGCGCCAGGGAAAACAACTCCCATTACATACGAGGCTGGATGGACTCTGGCACGTGCTTGGTATCGAACCACAATTTCTTGATTTTCCAGCCTGTAGCCTAATCACCATACCGACTAACCTGCCGTGACTTTTATTAGAAGTACTAATGTCATTTTCGTTGAGTTCGTGTATGCTTGTGGTCTGTTATCATAGAGATAACCAGGTATAAAAAATAAAAAACAATTGAAATATTCCACATTCTCTGGTTGTTTTTAATGTATCATAATCTTTACTGGGTATGGTTGCTTTGAGATTCTCTTTGCCTGATTTGTTTCCACATTCATTCTTTTCCATAGCATCTTCAATTCCAATTAGTCTGTCAATCATGCCTTATAGCACCATTTCTTCCTTAGCCAGTAGCACAAGGTCGTCTGAATATTTCACAGTGTGAATTCCTTGTCTTCCTACTGTGAAGTCTCCAAACCCTTCAAGGGCTTCCTTGGTAATGTATCACTGTACAGGTTGAATAGAATCAGTATGAACAGCCTCCTTGTCTTACTCCTCTTCCAGTCTTCGCACTTCTTGTCTCTGTTGGTCCATCATAATTTAACAGTATGATCCATGTACAATTTACTGATCAGTCTTCTTTTGTGCCAGTCAGTATCATTTCCTCTAGAATGTGCATTAATTTGGTACAGTTTACACAGTCCAGTGGGTTCTGCCAGATTATGCAACAAGCACACAATGTGTCCACCATTTGTTCTAATATTATTCATAGCATCCTAATTTCATCCCTAGTTCCTTTTCCTCTTCAAAATCCAAACTGATCTTCTCCAAGTACATCCTAAATTTTCCTTTAAATCCTTTTTGTAACACCCTTGCTACGATCATTGCTGTATGTGCTATGAAACTGATTGTGTGATGGTCTCTGCATTTTGTAGCTTTTGACTTTATCTCTAAGGCAATCATTGTAAATTCAATGAAATGCTTCGGCCACTCTCCAATTTCATATATGTTGTTGATCTTGTGTGTTATTAGTCTCAGACCATCTTCTCCCAGCAATTTGAGTGCATCTCCCAGCAATTTGAGTGCATTTGCAGGTACATCATCTTCCCTAGTAGCTTTCTAGTCTCTCATCTCCTTAATAACTTTTCCCCCTTCAGTTTGCTAAATATAAGGGCCTTTCTCATCTGCACCTATTTCCTGTTTAGGTTCGAGTTCTAGGTTTTCTGGTAGATTATTTAGATTGTGGATCTCTTTTAATGTGGTTCTCCCATATTTTGGTACTTGTCTACTATTGTATTTTCTTGAGTGTCTTTGATGCCTATGTTTGTATTTCATGATTTTGTTTCTAGCCTAGTTCCTTTACCTTTGTGTATGTGAAGTCATAACATCCTGTTCTTTGAAATTCCATGATCTTGTCACAATGCTGTCGAGATATTCCTTCTTGGACTTGCATGTGGTTCTTTTCAATTCATTCTTCAGTCTTCTGTAGTTCTTCCTTCCTTCTTCATTGTTGACATTCTTCCACTGCCTTCACTCATTCATTTGATTGATCATTTCCTGCGTAATCCATGGCTTTCTTACTTTCCTGTAAACTTTCTCAACCAAATCACTCATTGTATCTAACATACATTCTTGATACTGGTCCACTCCATTTCCACATTCCCATTTTGCACGAAGTTTTTGTTGTAGAGGGTCATTCACCTTCATGTCGTTGAGTACAAAACTTCTCCAGATCTCATTTTGGTTTTCCCTTTTTTAACCTTCTTTGCAACCAGTAAGTTATGGACAGATAGAGTATCTGCTCCAGGCAGTGTCTGCACTTCCTTCATACTGTTTCTGGGTCTATGCTTCACAATATGTAGGCCAAGTGATGTCATTTGCAATCTCCTGGTACTTACTGGGTGTAAAATCTTCTCTTAGGCTTCTTAAACAATGTATTGGTGATGACAAGGTACATTTCTTTCACAAAAGTTGATGAGCATTTGACCTCTGATTTTCCCTTCCCAGTCCATGTTGTGTGACAATGTCTTCAACCACACCCTTCCATCCTCTTTGAGAATTTCTTTATTTATGTAATACATTTCTTCCACTTTGTCTTCTTAATACTCCAGTGTTAACACGCACACTTGCACTTACAAAATACTAACCAGTTCTGCCTTTAACTTAAGAGAATGATTCTGTCATGACACATAACCACTTCTCACTATGCTTTTATGCACCACTATTTCTATTCCTCTTTCAGCCCTTTCACCTCCAGAATAATATACCTTTCAGCATGTTTCTGCCGACATACTTGATTGACACCTAGAAAATTGTCATCTTCTGCATCTTCTATTTTCAAATTCTTGAGTTTGCCTCTTTGATTCCAGGCTGTTATGTTCCACATTCCAATCTTGAAGCTGTGATGTTCCTGCTGCTTCTGTTCCTATTCCTTCGTGCTGTAACTCCTACTGTCTCCCTCATCCCCCCAGAGATCCAAAGTGGGGTGTAGTTTACCTCCAGAGTGTTGTGTTTCCATAGAAAACATCTCATATTTGTCTCTGGTTTTGGAAAAAGCTGTTCAAGAAAAGTAATAATGTGTTAGTTATCCATACACAACATCAAGATAAATAATAAATCCTATGAAAATGTGGCAAAGTTCAAATATTTGGGAACAAGAGGTAAAAATGAAAATTATATGCATGAAGAAACTGAGGACCAATTAGATATGGGGAACAACTGCTGCCATTTATTCAGTCCTGGGTATATTGTCTTCCCATGAGTTATCTGCACAAACATATAGGTAAAATATACAAACTACAGTTTTTCCTGTTTGTATATGGGTATAAAACAGGATGCACAAATCCTGGGCTACAAAATTTTGTATGGTGGCACCTAATATTTGTGTGTTTTCAGTATGGCATTGCTTCATATCACCCGCATTTCACCTAGAATTCTGAGGTGGCTCTTACATTTTTAGAAAATATATGCACCCTTGGTGTTAACTTAGTCTCTCACTTTAGGAAAAGAACATAGACTGAGGATTTTCAAGGATGGGGTGCTGACGAATATGTTTGGGTGTAAGAGGGAGGAAGTACAATGGGGCAGGTGAAAATTACATAATAAGAAACGTCATGATTTGTATGCCTTGTCAAATGTTATTTAGGTGATCCAATGAAGTTAAGTATAAGTCAGGTAACTTAACAATAATTTGTAATTCCTGCTAGTTACTTTAAACAAAAGAAAATGTTTATAGGAGGAAAGTGTCGTGACATCGTTGCAGAAGATTCTGATTTGAACGTCCAAAAATTTATTATAGAACAAAAGAGGAATTGTACGTATAACGTAACATTGAGGCGCATTCGCGTAACCACTGTTGCTGTGGAAAAAGTAATAAGTATTAAACAGTAAAAGTTTGTGTCCGTATTCTTTTCTTAGTTACCCGGCATGCAGATGGCCTCTTTTCTGCGCCGTATTATAATGTCACCCATGGCCTGTCTGGTTGTAGCCTATTTTTCCACATTATCTTAAAAAGGCACGATTTTTGGAAAGAATTATTGAAACAAAATTTTGCCCCGGGGCGCATAATGAAATCTGGCTGGCCGCGGTTTGGGGACCCATGCTCTACATTATCCTCTTACCAGATGGACAAATGGGAGAAACCTGGAAACTTCAAAAAACAATTCCGTTTCTGCAACTGGGGAGGGAGGGGGGACATCGGACACGGAAGTACTTTAATTTACTTTTGGCCTTCATCGGGTCAGTTAGAGCACAACAATACCAATGTGTAACTTCATCTAATCTCCTTTTCTAGTGTCACAATCGGTGCCACGGCTTTAAATCACTTTCGACAACTCTGACTTTCTTCTGAGCCAGACAGTTCATTTCGTAGTCAAGAATATTGACTTCTCACAAGCCATGATTGTATGTGTGACGTTTTGCTTAGTCACAAGAGTCATTTTGCTTTTACCGTTATTCCAGTGCATTTATAATTAAAAACCTAATAGGGGCAACACTCCTGCACACACGGTTTTTAAGATCAGATTAATGTAAATACTTCTTCTTCTTCTTCTTCTCATCCTCCTCCTTATTCTCCTTCTTCTTCTTCCTCCCTCCTTGTCCTCCTCCTCCACCTTCTTCTTCTTCCTCTTCTTCTTCTTCTTCGTCTTCTGTGGCGCAACAACCCCTAGTGGGCCGGGCCTCTTCACTATCCAGGCATTACGATCGCACTAGACACAGCACACTCTCTAGGACTCCTGGACGAGTGATCAGTCCGATGCGGAGACCTCTACCTGGCAACACACAACGCTTAAAAGAAACAAACATCCATGTCCCCGGCGCGAAATTCTGAGGTGGAAATTGGACACGGTATTAGGATTTGGACATCTGCGATAACATGTCTTACAAAACTTTACAGTTGTTAATATGGCAAGTATTTGTAGAACGCAAAACAACAACTTTTAAACCTCGTGTAGACTTGTGATGGACAAGTAGCACTGACTCGGACAGGGTTTAGTCTGATTACTTCGGTTTTCCCCAGTCAACATGATTCCGTCAATTCTCGATTCTCATATTTCATTCACTTGCCTTCGATGCATTATCTTAGCAACTGACAGCATCTTTAAATATAAGATTAAAAAGTCCTAGATTGTAATGGACAATTGACGCTGCGCACGTGAGGTTTGTATTGAGATAACCCATAAACTTAACTTGAACTTTTGTATGAAGACAAATTAGTCCCTTTGCACGTCGTGACGACATATAGAGAGGTGCGGGTATAACTCCACGCATTCTTAACCTTGTTATTAGGCGGAGATGAATGGACAGCTACACGTCCCAATCGTTTGACCCCCGGGACTTCTGTATGGAACTTTTCGTTCGTAAGTTAACTCCTAAAAATACGACATAGGTGCGATATTTTTAGCTTATGCCCAAGAATAAGAATTCGCACTAATTGAAATTGTTCATAAAAGTAAATGACCAAAGTTCATAATAATTATTGTTCTGACTCTTTGGTAGTCCTAGCGTCACTATATAAGCGTGAAGGTATTTGGACGTCACAGATTTTTCCCAGAGCTTCCTGCAACTCGTACGTTTCATTTGGCTGTACTTTCTCGCGATTCCGACAACCACGAAATACAGAGGAGAACTTTGAGTTTGGAAGGGGGGGGGGGGGGGGGGCTTGCTGGAGGGAAACAAGCGCCGAAATCCCCACCGTGGGACTTCTGTCTGTAGCTTGAGTATAATGACATGGTCAAGAAAAAAACGAAGACCAAACCGTCAGGACTGGTAGAGGAGGAGGCTAGTTGGGTCTCTGCTGTTTGGAAGAATACGGCTTGAATGCCATTCATGCTGTACTACACAGACAAAATAGAAAGTAGTGGGCCTCTTAATTCACTGTGTAAAGTTTGCATGTGGAAGTGCGGGAATTGAAGGTCAGAAATTTACTGGGATATAGGCTTACAGGCACTCGTCCGTCGTCACGTTTTGTGCGAATTCGATGCAGTGCACATATACAAGTAGTACTGAGGCTCGTTCGCGTAACTTTTATTGCTGTGGAAAAGCAATAAGCATTACATATTCTCTCTCTCTGTGTGTGTGTGTGTGTGTGTGTGTGTGTGTGTGTGTGTGTGTAGCCTTATTTATCCAGCATGCAGTGCGCATGCGCCTATTATATTTCTAAAATGAGCCATCCCCGTTGTGTGTATATAAACAATAGGTGTGGGTATCAGTCAATAACACAACTATATCTAAAAAA
>Ga0123352_10021705_pt1 | contig 10231 bp, 7 predicted proteins | sample TergutLab28metaG_FD_89700 | JGI IMG/M metagenome (GOLD analysis project Ga0123352, IMG submission 89700) | Labiotermes labralis P1 segment gut microbial communities from Petit-Saut dam, French Guiana - Lab288 P1 | ecosystem: Host-associated > Arthropoda: Insects > Digestive system > Gut ...
TTCCCCTGTCAGTATCATTCCACCAATGCTCCATACTCATTCATCCATCTACCACCCACGCTGTATAATGTTTTTCTCCCAGCACTTCAGTTTCCCCTGTCAGTATCATTCCACCAACGCTCCATACTCATTCATTCATATACCACCACCGCTGTATAATGTTTTTCTCCCAGCACTTCAGTTTCCCCTGTCAGTATCATTCCCACCAGTGCTCCATACTCGTTCATCCATCTACCACCGACGCTGTATAATGTTTTTCTCCTAGCACTTTAGTTTCCCCTGTCAGTATCATTCCACCAACGCTCCATACTCATTCATTCATATACCACCAACGCTGTATAATGTTTTTCTCCCAGCACTTCAGTTTCCCCTGTCAGTATCATTCCACCAGTGCTCCATACTCATTCATCCATCTACCACCCACGCTGTATAATGTTTTTCTCCCAGCACTTCAGTTTCCCCTGTCAGTATCATTCCACCAATGCTCCATACTCATCTTCATCTACATGCTTCTCTTAGCAGAAGGACAAAGGGCGAAGCCTGTAGACCGTCGAAAAATCAATGGACTTTCGGAAATCGGGTTCGTTAGACAGGAAAGACTTTCAGTTTTTTTAATCGGGGTAACCGATTATTATAAGCTTTTCTCTGTCCTCAAACAAACGCTTAGATGGATAAAGCAGGTGTTACAAATAATTACCACCACGCTTTTTAAAGATAAATTGGATTCATTCCTATTTCTGTTCAAGTGTAATTTTTTTTTTTAATGCTGTTAATTTCCGGTTCTTAAAAACAGCCGTAAAATGTCCATAACTCCCAAGTCTAAGCAGTATAAATCGTGGCTAAGTACCGGTTAATTGGACTGCCCTCTTTTTAAAAGCAGCACAATAAAAGCAGTAAACAACATTTAGTTGCTTGTAGCATGGACCCGTGCCAAGAAGGTCAGAGAGCTCCAACCAGCCGAACAGTGTCACTGCGCTTTGCTTATTAACCTTGCGCTCATTCTTGTCTGTAGCTGTATGAAGTGGGCGGTGCATCCACAGAAACCGCTAGCTGCTGGGTGTACCGACACAAACGGAACAACAAATGTGTACAAGCAATTTATCTACCACATCTACATGCTCACGACGTATTGTGACGTAACAGATGATGTCAGAGTTTCGGTAGCAATGGCCTCCGCATCGCCAGCTGGTCGCAGAATGGCCAACACAACGAGACGCAGATTAACAAGGCCGATCAAGACCGATATTTTAACTTCCGTCTGGTTCGTTGGAGGTTCCAACAGCGCTCATCGTTTTGCTGCCTCAGCTGCAGTTGGTACGTTTAACTAGATCGGGTCAGTTGACGTTTCGGTATTAGCAGCAGACTGGCAGGTCCGTCAACGCGAACTTCGCGGTGGAAGCCGGTGGCAGTTACAGTTCGTTTACTATGCAAACTATTGCAAGACGTTTGCAGCAAGGATAACAGAAAGTATCGTGGGATAATTAAAATTGTTTATCTGTTTAGAGCACAGTGGTCACTATATGTACCGCCAGTTTAACATTCAGCAATTCTACGTTCTGCCCGCACAGTGTATTTATGTGTTTTGTGTGGATCTGAGAACAAACAGCGATTATTTCCCTATGCAGCACTAATTGACTGGTTTTTATAACAGAGATTTAACCCTGTAAAGCCCAGTGGTCACTATATGTACCGCCAGTTTAACATTCACAGTTCCACGTTCTGCCCACACAGTGAATTACATGTTTTGTATGGATCTGAAAAAAAAAGTGATTATTTCCCTCTACAGCATTAACTGACTGGTTTTTATAACCAAGACTGTGTTTACTGCGCGGTACGGACTGGATGTTTAAGTGTAATTCAAGTAAATCTTAGACATGACGAAGGAAATAATCTGTTTTGAAAATTCGAGAAGACGCGTAAAAACCAGTCAGTTAATGCTGTATAGGGAAATAATCGATGTTTGTTCTTAGATCCACACAAAACACATAAATACACTGTGTGGGCAGAACGTACAATTGCTGAATGTTAAACTGGTGGTACATATAGTGACCACTGGGCTTTAAAGGGTTAAATCTCTCTTATAAAAACCAGTCAGTTACTGCTGTGTAGGGAAATAATCGCTGTTTGTTCTCAGATCCACACAAAACACATAAAAACAGACTGTGGGCAGAACGTAGAATTGCTGAATGTTAAACTGTTGTCTTATACAGTGAACAAATTGCCCCTATCTCAAAATCTGTTTTTATATATTTGGTGGGTATTATTGCTGTGTGGCTGATACCTTTTTTTTTTCTTTTCTGCAGGTTTGCGGTATGTACTGTATGTAAGTCAATGAGTTTATTTCATCGAGCTGAATCCTCGCCTTTCTATAACTCATAATATTTGTTTATCATTCTGTTTGTTTGTAAGCATACCAGGCATGCAAGGATACAGTTTCCTTCTATTTCTTTTTGTTTACGGGTGGTCGCGCTAAATGTTTATCGCGCGAGCAATGTGTGTGTTGACGCACGTAAGAGTAGCTGCCTTGTGATCCAATAGCAGTCTGCAGAAGTATCTTGGAACGGTGACCAGCAGCTTTGAACGAAGCTGGACTATCATTGCTAATGTTAATGAAGGGATCCAAGAGCCCGAGAGTTGGAACTCTTTCACTTGTAACATCACTATTCACTATTCATGCACAATGAACACCAATACACTTGACGTGGGGCTATTGCGAGTGTGTGCGGTCTTGCCCAACTTCCCGTCTTAACCCCAGTTTCGAGCTCCGTCCTTCCTGGAACAGTATCCACGATACGTTCCCAACCGGGACCGCGCAGGATACAACACTGTCGCCATTGTAATAATGAATAAGAACTCGTATCAAATCCACGGAGCCAAGATCAGCTGTTGACGCTGAATGTTGTTCAGCCAGTCAAGGAACCCCCGTGTACACAGCAGCCCGCCTCTGAAACCTAACCGCAGCCACACTCTCGTAATCTCTTTAACAACACTGTTCGTATTATCCTGCCATCTAAGCTTAGGTCTTCGCGGTTGTCTATTTCCTTCGCATCTCATCCCCAACCCCCCCCCTCCTCCCACACACGGTGCAGTACAGAACACAGAAATGCATACATGAGCTTATTTTTTATTCCCTGTGTGCTACAATCCCAACCCATCCGATCCCATTTAATTTTAACGCCATAATAATTCGGTAAGCAGCACAAACTATGGAAGTTTCTCAGTATGAAATTTTCTCCTGTCTTCTGCTACTTCCGCCCTTTCAGTTTCAGGCACTTAATACCTGGGTTTCAGTGCCAGCAGGGGCAGAAGACCCCGCTATGCAGTGGCTGTCGCCGGCCTGATATTGTCCACTGATCTTTATCTGGTGCCGAGGTTAAGAACGATTGCAGCAAACCCGAGTCCTGGTGCGGTATGGAGCGACGCTTCGCATTTAGAGGAATCAGCAGGTGACCACGTGACCTGAGAGGTGTCTGGCTCTCTAGACAGCACCGCGCGACATCTGGTCTCCTTATGTGAATGAAATGCAAATGCAAATGAAGATGTGAGCTGGCATTGTCATGGTAATGTGGCACCACAAATTCTGCTCACGCTGCAGCACAGTCAGTGGGGCAGCCCGATGTCCGCTCGGGGGAGCAACAGGTGGTGTGCAGGGCGGTCCGTTTTGACTGGCTGACTGGCCGACTGGCTGCATCTGGACACCGGTTCACTTTCTTCCTGAACCCATAATAATAACTGAATGCAGCGAAGTCCTTCTTGAGAACCCACACGGTTCCTCGGTTAAGAAAAAACTCTCCATTTTAAGGAGCAAGGACGTTTGTTACTGTATTCGCAACAGCCCGCCACTTGTTTCTATCCTGAGCCAGATAAATCCAAGGCCTCCTATCGTATTTATTAATATCCACAAGTGCTTCTTTCCTTCAGGTATCCCCACAAGGATCCTGTACGTGTTTTATTTCTTCGTCATACACAGCATGGAGCCGAAGTCACCGGACACCTGATGTTTCACGTGTCAAGTGACTTTTTGCATCCCTCTTGACAAACACCAGTCAGTATAAGCACAATGCCTCATTGTCTAACCTTCCACTAGACCTGACCTCCGGGTCAGGTTTCGCCACTGATATACACATTTACAGAAAACTGTAAATTTATCTGATGTTTTGTCCCGGTGACAAACTTGGTCTCTCATCACAAGGGACCAGCACGGAGTGACAAGGGTATTAAATCTGGAGACAACATTTTGACGTAACAGAAGGACTGACATCTCCCTCAAGAAGTTTCTAGATATGTGACACTAAGGTTGTTATCGATAGAAGGTTTTATCATAACGGTTGTGCGGCATGTGACGCCGTGTGTAGTTTGATGGGTAGGCACCAACGTTTGCAGGAACCCGCTGCCTTCATCTTCACTTGTCTAGCAAACTACTCGGCGTCATATGCCGCAAGAACATAATGTTCAGCTTTATAATGGGAATCTTCGGCAAACAATGTGAAATGGGGTGAACACGTAGTCTGAACTGGAGACAGCGGAACCTTGGCCCGAAAACCAGAATAGGGTGTGTTTAGGGAAGTCAACTAGATTAGAGGCGTGGAGGTAAAAGCCACTAGATGTAGCGGCATAGTCAGGTTCACATTCCGTTACAATGAGTATTCGCACAGGCTGTCTGTTCATTCGACAGTCGTCACATGATACCCGAACTGCACGTGACCTATGCCATTTGAGTCCAGTCACGCCTTAGCCTACCTTAATAACTACAATTTGAAAACACACCAAGGCTCTGATGGCAGTGTAAGTGGTAAAGCTGTCCCTGTTTACGGTATAAAGACATACAGGGGGAGTAGAGGTATGGCTCCACTCACTTTCAACCGCGAAACTAGACTTAGAGTGGTGAGCTTCACGCCCCGGCCGCTTTACCCGCGGGCAGAGAACCCGGCACCCACTTACGGGGGGGGGGAGGTTTGGTTGGCCGGTCAGGACGGTTCGGGGAAGAGAAAAATGTCTCGGCCGGGAACTGAACGTGGTGCTGCGACTGGGACGAGCATCGGGAACAAGAACAGGCTGCTGCATGAGCTGTCGGACAGTTGTGACAGACATTGCACACACTGACAATGCTTTATTGATTGACTGTTTTAGGAGCGTTCGAAAAATTGCGAAAAGCGACTGTTAGCTTCGTCATGTTTGTCTGTCTGTCCGTATGGAACAACTCGGCTCCCACTGGACGGATTTTCATAAAATTTAATATCTGAGTTTCATTAAAACCCGACAAGCATAACGGGTATTCATGATTATATTTCGCTGTAGTCTTCTTAAAATGAGAGATGTTTCGGGCAAATGTTGCACAGACAATTAAAAAAACACATTTCATGTTCAATAACTTTTCTTCCGAAAATCGCGACGTCTGTGAAACAATGTGGAAGAATATTGTAGAGCCGGACAGGCAACAGACGACAATACGGTGCATGGACATTGCGTGCTAGAAACCCACAGCTACAAACACACACTCAGAATATGTAACACTCATTGCTTTCCCACTGCAACAATGGTTGCACTAATGCACCTCAATGTTATGTCATAGTACAGTATATTGCCTGTCATGTTGATTTCTTCAACGTCCAGCCTGACCTCACACCAAGACACACCAGCCTGACCTCACACCAAGGCACACCAGCACACCGCATGTACACGATCCGAATGTAATTTAATAAATCTCCAACAAGTGTCGATCATCATTAGTGGGATATTTACATTGCAACAGTTGGTACCGTCAAAGCTGACGTCAGTTTATATACTTCAGATGGACGAGACATGGCCGTGAGAAAACAGATAGGCCTAATGTTTGTACAAACCGTTAGGGTAACAAAATCTACCTGTTATTATTTAGAGGACAGATTTATAATGTCTCTCCGCGACTGTACATCTGTGTCACTGTGTGTCATCTGAAATACATAGCTACGAGGGCCAATACAGCACCACCTGTTGAACCACACGATCGGTATCTGCCGAAACATGTTGCACACTGCTAATCCTGTAGAGGCACCCGGTCACATTCTGCACGCTGCCAATTGCAGCCCACTAACCAGTAGGTACGTGGACGCTTGTGCAGTGTGCAACTGTACGCAGGTACACATGTGCCCATACTGTGCTGTTTCAGCAAGCACAGGGCCAAATGTACGGACTATTCATGGAGTAGTCAAGCACAGTGGTTTTCAAATGTGGTCCACGGAGCTCTCTAGGTTATTTCTATCTTCCTATCGTACTCGTAATGTATTAAGAAGAAATATTGTACTGAATATGTTTAGTGTTTTACCAAATCCGTTTATCTCTAATAATAGTACAACACAATGTACATTCTGCTCTGTAGAACGTAATGGCAGTACAGCACAGTGTACAATCTCCTCTGTAGAACATAATTGTAGTACAACACAATGTACATTCTGCTCTGTAGAAGGTTATTGTAGTACAACACAGTGTAATTCTGCTCCGTCGGACGTAACTGTAGTAAAACACAATGTACATTGTGCTCTGTAGAATATTTGTTTTCTCCCTTGGGGTTTTCGCAATGTTAGTTTTATTGTAGTTAGCGTTAGAAGAATCATATTTTTGTAATTAATTTCTACACTAACTTTATTGAGGTTGTTTATTTTTTAGTGTTTTCTTTGTAATTATTGGAAATTCAAATGTTACTGCTGGTTGTATTTTACGGAACAGCGATTTGAGTGATTTAGGGAAAGGGGGGCCAAAGGGGCCGGGGTATCATAACGGCCGAGAAATGCTAGTCTAGTGTAATGTGTTGCTTTGCTTTGTTTCCAGTCTCTTGTGTTATCACAAAATTTAATTTTCACTGCATTTTTATAACGATTTAGGTTACTGTAAATTCTGTCGGTGTTGCAATGCTGCACAGGCGACGCCAAACGAAACAGGGCGACGGCATGGACACGAGAAAAGCAGCCGACAGCCTTTATTCTAGGGGAAACAGGTTGTGGTATTCACTAGAAAAGACTTACTCTAGACCCATTCTAGAGAAAGGAAATTTGCCAAAGCCAACCTTGTATGGATTTCTAAGAAACGGGAAATCTGAAACTGAAGCAAACGACTGCGGTAGCTCATAAGTCCCTTAGTTTGTCGACCTCGTTACCTCGATCGATCTCTCTAGGGTGACCTTTCTCTGCAAAGGGTGATATGGGCTCCCTTGGGTTATCAAAGTAAATAATGCAATACTGCTTCAAATTCGTCCAAATTCCACTGATAATAATCCCCCACCGCAACGAACCTCTGCTCTACTGCAGGTGCCACTCTGAGGCAGACTGACAGACTGACGCACTCAGCGCTATGGGAATTAAGTAAACAGCTCGATGAAGCAGAGACCTTTTGATAAGCTAGTAGTTCCTCAGCTAGTCAATAAATTCACATTTTACAGCAGCCGTAAAATCATCACCGTTTTCACAACAGCCCGCCACTGTCACCAGGCACATAAAGCCGCTTCATGCCGTCCGTCTCATATATTTGAGATTCACTTTTAATATTATCCTCCCATCAATGTGCAGGATTTCCAAGTGGTCTCTTTCCTTCAGGTTTCCACACCAAACCCTGTACATATTACTCTTCTCTCCCATACTTGTCACAATCCCCGTCTGTTTTATCCTCCATCATGTGATCACCCTAATAACGTGTGGTGAGGATTACAAATCATGAAGTTCCTCATTAAGAAGTTTTCGCCAGTCTACTGTGACTTTCTGCATCTTAGGATCAGACTTCTTCATTCAGCACTCCATTCAGTGCAATAATTGAAGTCAGATCTTTTATATCTTCTAAATTGGCTGTGGGCAAACTTAGTCTCCTGTGTAATGTTACCGTGGTCACTTCCCCCAGGGACAGTATCGCTGTGGCCACGAAGCCAGACCTTTCACGTCTAGTACCGAGATGAAAACAAACGAGGGCAGCTACACCAAGCAGACAGTGCGAGTTTTACCTTAATGTTGTTATTAAACAATGTTACGGTAAATTTGTGCTAACCGACTGCACGTATTACTACAGAAATTTATTACTGCATAATATTCCTCCGACGTGTTTCGGCATATAAAGGCCGTCGTCAGGGAGAATTTATATACAGAGGACTATATTTATGACAAAATGTTGTCAAAGATGTGCATAAAGTTAACTTATAGTAAGCAAGTGACAAAACACCGCCAAAATGTACCAAACATAGAATCATTGTACATGCTGTACAGTTATTCACAAACTTGTGGCGATGTTGCAAAGAAACGTCTGTGTCAGCGCTGACACATTCCTTCGAAAACATTTACATGCTGCAAAGTGGTTAACTAAGAATTACAGGCAAATTAATGTGCTACACGTGGAGGCTAATTTTATAATAATAATAACAATAATAATATGGAGCAGCAGTAACAGCACCAACAACAGCAGCAGCAACAACAACAGCAGCAGCAGCAGCAGCAGCAACAACAACTACTACTACTACCACTACTACAATAATAATAATAATAATAATAATAATAATAATAATAATAACAACAACGTGCTAGCTACGAAAGTCCTTCAGACAGTCTATGAACCAATACGAATTACTTTACAATCAGGACCAATACGACAGTGTCAGTGTGGCAGCAGACTGTCTATTGTCGGTCTCAGCACGGTTTTGGCACTGCCCCTTGCGACCAAATCTCACAGAAAGGCCCCGTTACAAAGCGGTCTATTTTCGTTTTCAGCACGAAGGTCCTAATTATGTCGAACGCTCGGACGCATACGCTGTTCGCATTCTGGTGAGCTGCATGCACCTTGCGACGTCTGTAGGAGGAATCCCCTGACACGCAGTGTGACGCAACAGCCGGCTAGGCACGTATTGTCAGATCGCCCACCTGTCCTCATTGCGTAATCACAGCGACAAGAACAGCCACCACAGTGAACACAACTACCTGCACTTGGTACATGCCTACGTGTTTCGGTCCTGCAGTGCCATCTTCAGGAAAAAAAAGTCAAGATACCGACAGAAATTAGTCGAGAAGTCCCTAATGGAGCTAACTGTGACACGTTTTCTGGGTACAGTACACTCCAAGGATTACACAGCAGTACAGTGGGAGGAACGTCAACTCACTGCATGCTACAACTATTCCATCACTTAAGAATTTAAATACTATCAACTGCTTTCCGTCAACAGGGCCGGAACATGTAGCAGGGTGCAACAAACTGCATTTTACTGCGAGTACTGGGTTGGTGTTATTAACTGTAAGAAACTGCCTGAATGGGACAAGATTAGGAATGCAAAGTTTTGAGTTTTTCACAGAGGTGTGAATGAGGAATAGTTTCGGAAGTTTCGGAGGAACGTCACGATCCGTTCACTCAGCCACGTGACGTCACACCCCGTAAGAACGGAATCCTAAAATGACAGGGTTACCGCCTTTCCCACAGCGAAATACGTGACAAGAACCTCTGTAAGGGACGGGAGATAGTGCTAAAATAATTCGGGTTTCAAAGGTGAAAGTTTATTGGAAATACAAAACAGAAATCTATTCAGTAAAATAGAGCATTAAGTTAACTCTTTAAGGACCATGTTAACCTACGTTATATTCAAAATTTAAGCTCGTACCGCGCAGTAAACACTCTAGAACTTCCCATTTAGAAACATTTCCCAAAGTACCGGGTGTTCTACGCTCTGAAATGTGAGCACCTGTGCCCTTTAATTATAACAAACAGGTACTAATGTTTTCACTTTGTTGCCAGTCATTCATTCATTGAGGCACGGACTGTCCGGGCTGTTGTGAACTGTTAATTGCTGCTAAGAACGTGAATTGTTTTCCCCTTTCCTCTCGCATTTGATACCGCCATGCTTTACTGCCTTCTCGTAATGTTTGATATTTTGATACAATCGCTTCATAACATGCATAAATGTAGCGCCGACTCCAGAACAACGTGTTAACACGGTTCGACTTCACAGTGTCGCGTGATCTGAAATCACGACAAGGGAATGAGAAGGCTTGTTAGACCTTTACAGGGAAAATGTATGTACAAAGGGCAACGTACACGAAGGATGATAATGTACGTAAAAAGGACAACGTATACACACAGGACAATATAGGCACAAAGGACAATGTACGCACAAAGGACAACGTACACACACACAGGACAATGTATGCACAAAGGACAACGCATAAACACAGGACAATGTACGTGCAAAGGACAACGTATACACACAGGACAATATATGCACAAAGGACAA
>Ga0123352_10021706_pt1 | contig 10231 bp, 6 predicted proteins | sample TergutLab28metaG_FD_89700 | JGI IMG/M metagenome (GOLD analysis project Ga0123352, IMG submission 89700) | Labiotermes labralis P1 segment gut microbial communities from Petit-Saut dam, French Guiana - Lab288 P1 | ecosystem: Host-associated > Arthropoda: Insects > Digestive system > Gut ...
CTGTGCCTAGTGGCAACCATTGGAATGCTATTCGTAACAACCTTATGAAACACGGTACAGCCGAGATGGAGTGCTTAGCTGTGCCTAGTGGCAACCATTGGAATGCTATTCGTAACAACCTTACGAAACACGGTACAGCCGAGACGGAGTGCTTAGCTGTGCCTAGTGGCAACCAATGGAATGCTATTCGTAACAACCTTACGAAACTCGACCCAACGTGTGTGTATTTTTAATTGCAGATTTTCAGCACAATACGCAACAAAATATACGTTAACCGGCATGAAAAAAATTAATACTTCAATAATCACTGGTTGTAGTAGGATAAAAATACACACATTCCAAAATTTTAATCAATAAACCTTAGAATATGTGCACGGCGTTTCCCTGAAGACGGCCAGAAAGAGCTGAAACATGTAGCGGATTAACAGTAGCACTAATGTTTATGAATGCTGTGTACTGTGTTAGTTATTTTACTTAACAACTATGTCTATAATATTCATATCAGAATCAGGGAGGCACAGATGTGCAGAAACACGAGCAGCCCCCCCCCCCCAAGGCCACTACCACTTGCTGACGTCCGTGCAGAGTTTCTTCGGCGAAACTCAGCCTTTTCAGAACACACTGATTAATACCAAACATTATGGGACTACTAAATAAATTACAGAACGAATTAAATGAAGGCAAGACAGGAAATACACATATAAAAGTAACATAACGGCACGTTCGCGTAACCATTGTTGCCGTCGAAAAGCAGTAAATTACATATCCTCTGTGTGTGTGTGTGTGTGTGTGTGTGTGTGTGTGCCCTTAGTTATCCAGCAAGCGATGCGTATGCGCCCTGTTATATGGTCACCTGTGACCTGCCTGGCTCTACAATATTATTTATTCCACATATTCTCGTAAAATGAACGATTTCCGGAAATAATTACTGAACACAAAACGTGTGCTTTGATTTTCGCTACACCTTTTGTCTGAAACATTTCTCATGCTCACACGATATCAGCGAGGTATTATCGTAACTGTTCATTGATCTTCATGTACAGTAGACGCTGTTCTTGTCACATTTTGATGCAACTTAAATTCTCTCAACAGATTTTTTTTTTAAATCACAAATATCAACTGTCATGAAAATGCGTCCAGTTGTTCCATGCGGACGGACACATTGATGGATGGAAGGACAGACAGGCGTACAGAGAGACCCATATATGACGACGCTAATAGCCGCTTTTCGCAATTTTGCGAAAGCTACGCACTCGCCTGCTCGGGTTGTAACACTGCTTCACATAGAAATTCAGCATCGAGCCGATACGAGCGTCTTGGCACAGACATTACTTGCGAAGTGATGCAGCCAGGAATAACTGCCCGACTGGTTATGATCTCCAAACTATACGGCATGCTACGCTCACATGCTGGTACAGCGTCGCAAAACAATCTAAAAGGCACAGACAACATTTTTCACTGTTCAAAATACAGTAGGTTTCCGTGATTCTGGCCTTGTTCCCGTGGAACTGCGTCAATAAATTTGCTGCTTGCCGTGCAGAAATCGATGTGACAGCGTAATGAATTGTCCCTTAGTACACACCATTCTTTTAGCCGGGAGAACTCGACGGGCGGGAATGCTGTCAGCGGTTCAGTTAGTACAGTCGGCAGCTTTTGAAAATCGCACATCAAATAAGATCTGCAATAAATTTTGAGATTGACCATTTAAAGCCTAGCGGTTTCTTTACGTACCACCATGTTTAACATTCAAAAATTCTACAGGGTGCTCGCTTTGCGTTGGGTGTTTAGTACGGATCTGAGTACAGACAGCGACCTATGCTTTATACATCATTAACTGATGGGTTTTTATAACCGTGGTGGAGTGTTTACTGCGCGGTACGGGCTAATTCCTTATATAAAGCAGATTACGTTTAGTCTTTAAAAGTTTTAACTCCAATAAACAAAGGAAGGTAACATCGGAAGTTACCATGATAATGAACTGATAAAGAGGAAGGCTACAAATTAACTCTGGTGGCAGAAACGGGAATTTTGGACCAAGCGTATATACATATGTAGTGTCTACGGTGAGTTATGTTCCCCTACCAGCTTGATCCAACTACCGGCGTCTCTAAGGTCAATGCTGACATATCACAATCACCTTCGCTGTTTTCGGAAGTCGCATTTCACATCAGGTTTCTCCCCCCAGCAATTCACACGTACTCCCAGTATGCCCTACCTTACCCTCTACCCAATAGGTCGCAGCAGACCTTACATGTTCTGACAATGACTGACCTGTATACAGCACTAAGTTCGCTCTTACGCAATATGCAGAAATTTTCTGCATCCAAAGTCACATTAAATTACTGGGTACGGCTTATTCAAACACGCGTAACTCTTAAGTTTCTAAGCCTGCATGCTCTTCCATCCAAGTACCATGATACGTTTCACACGCACACAAACCGATTTTAACCTCATCTTCTGCATTTTGGACAGCAGACCAGATGGTAAGAATCGTCCAAATGGATAACACAAATGGAAGCTCTCTTCTCCTTATTTCATCACGAAACATTCTGAAACATTCCAACATCTCTGCAAGGACACATTGCTGGGAATCACTGGGTGCGGCCAGGTAAGAAGCAACAACTTTACGGGAGGTGCTGCCACATGCTGATAAATGTAGTAACTTGTGTTTGTGTTTCGCTTCAATCTGCAAGAGCAATTTCACACAGGGGAAGTGGTTTGCTTTTATTACGGAGGAAAATACATATCGTGTGACATTACTTACAGATTTCCTGCCGATTCGCTGAAGTATCGAAGAAGGTTCATGAAAATGTGCATTCTCTAAAATCTGTTAGTGTATCAGTTACACACGCGTTTGAAACAAGATTCTGGAACGCTGTCCTCAAGAAACTACCTTACTTTAAACAACTGAACGTCGAGTAAATCAGCAAAGCACCCTGTTTTACCCGACCTCAGAGAGGGAACTTCCTTTACAGCAGAAGCAGCTACTCCGTTTCATCTGAACACCACTTCCAGGAAATCGCTGAAACGGATACAAACATGTACGTAAAGCAGGTGTTAACAAATTTGCAACAACAAAAAATCTACAAGCACCTCCAAATCCTAAACGTCGGAAGGGTGACATGCAGCAAGTATCAAACTCGGGGCCCACAATTCTGGAGTGACCCTTGAACCTCACCGTTGGCTGGCGCGTTCTGCTCAGTACAAGTGTACTGATACACGTTTCTGTATTATTTTAAAAAAATGCAATAAGCTGAAAACATCTAGTGTCACTGTACAACATATGGTCGACCAGGCGACCAGGCGCCGGCATTTGTGCACTCCTGACGTAAACAGTGGCAGGTTTCACTTGTCAATTATCACCACATGAGGCACATATTAACTTCCATTACATTTATGAAGTCAGTCGAGTAATTTCAATTAATTTCTTGCAAGTCACGTTTACATCATTTCCAAAAATTACACACGACAGCCTGACCAACAACCACGGTCTCAGGAAAGCGCGTAAAGTAAAGGGTGGAGTGCAACACACCGAAGTCAGGTGGCATTCTGCACAGTACTTCTGAACAGTGGCGACAGCAATGAACAGAACGCACACACACAAATGCCATACGCTTTCTCTACCAGTTTTCGAACTCATACACAAATGGTGACTTAACTGATTTCTGTTCTCAGTCGACATACTCCAGTCTTTCCTGCACAAAATGGGTGGCCGATAATCGTCTTCGCGAATATGGACAGTCAATTATTTGGCCCAACTTTAATGGAACATCAATCTTGCATATGAACTGGCAGACAGCGGTAGAAGCCTTCCTGATGACTTCGACAAAGACAACTACGGCCTGACAATACTGTCTTTCTAGTCTTGTTAACCGGCGCCCTGAACTGAAATGGCATTTGACAGGGCCTACATTTCCGACCCGAGCAACACATTTCAATAGACCAGATGTGAAGCTGCACTTTGGACTGCTCTCCGTTCTCTCATTACAAACATGCATTCACTCTCGACAGGAGATACATTCGGGATGCAATGGGAATTGGATCTGAACCCAACAAGCAGCCCAAGTTCTCGCCAGGCAAGGAAAGTTCCAAGTTGGTAGCGGGTATGTGGCGAAAGGGTAACCCTGGTAACTGTCGAAGTATGTGAGAATACGGAAGGTCCTTTGCATGTCAAATATATCGGCGTTTCCTCTCAAGAGATGTAAGGCAGATGTTACATGACGCACTGCCACGCAACTCGGCGGAATTTCAAATTTCACCCGAGTGAGTGGATGCAAAAGGCGCCCTTCCCGATGTGGTTTCGGCGTTTTGTTCAGTTCACTAAGCTCGCTCAACAGAAACCAATTCTGCTCCTTTGGGATGGACATTCTACCCACAAGAAAAATACCCAGCTAACCGACACAGAACGCAAGAACAATCTCGCCCGTTTGCGCTTTCCACCTCACTGCACACATCGACTACAGCAATTTCGTGTATCTTGCATGGTCCCCTTCGTCACTACTACTCCGAAAAGAGTGCGCGAGACCGCATACACACCCTGGACGAGGATCCCAGTAAGGTGCGAAACTTTACGACGTAGAATGTATGGGAGCAGCATATCAATCGAAGCTGCAGTGACTGCATTCCGAAAGACCAATTGATCTTGATGTGTTTGCTGAGTGTATGTCTTGTCAGCGGAGACCAACGAAAGCCCTCATTCAGCAAGATAAACCAGACGCCAGATGAGTGATGCGCTCATTCTACTGCTCTGACTGTTTCTGCCGACGAAAGTCCAACAACTTCTGGCTTTCAGAAATGAGCAACACAAGCATTCTGTTTCATTGGACGAAATAACGACCATCCTGAAGGCCCAAAGGCACAAACAAAAAGCATCAAAAGCAGCAGTATTCACCGGTTCGTGGTGAGTTGCCCAGACTCTAGAAAAATGAGAACGGAATTTTGTAAATTAAAGAAAAATTGCAAAATATTAATGAAGAAAGGGCTTAACACAAAGAGTTTTGATGTACTAACAAAACTTTGGTTGTAAATTTACGTGCATATGTACACAAAGTTAAATATATATATATATGGTTTAATAAGATACAAGAACTGCAAACAGAATACGTATTGAATGGTGAACGTGCTACATCCGTGACAACCGGAGGTTCATCTGATTGCAGCTCCAACATAAGAAGGCTGCAATGAACTCCAGTACAACAGAAAAGTGAAAATCGAAGCATATGGGGGAAATCCCCCCCCCCCACGATAAGGTATTGTGCATTTTCTGCAAAAGTTTTATAATTCTGGATCAGTCAAACGCAGCCATTTCGTGCATGAAATGTACTGGAAGGTGGTGGTGGTGGTGGTGGTGGTGGTGGTGGTGGTAGTGGTGGTAGTAGTAGTGGCGGCAGCGGCGGCGATAGTGTCTGTGACGAAGAGGGAACACGTTTGTGGTATCTGCTACAAGAATGAGGGCAAAAATGTCGCCATATATCTTTTAGAATTATATCAACTACGAACATGTTTAGAAAAAAAGCGCCTCTACCGAAGTACACGCTGTCGTTTTGCTGTTCCAGATACTGTTTTACCCAACTCATTGAATTAACACGGTACTTACCAGAGCACTGGCATTCGCGTTTAACTCCAAAAAACGGCCATGCAGTAACCCCATCATTTGAACGAGCAAGTAGGTGCTGTCCGGTTATGAGAGAACGAACATTTACTTTAAACGTTGTGAGAACTGGCAGGCAATTTCCTGCACTCAGGTTCACTCCATTCTTCCCATCTCTTTTATGTGGGACGAACCTAATTATCGGCTTTAAGACTATATTTACTGGTCACAATGAAGGACCAAAGAAATTATATTTACATGTAACGGTACAGATGCCTTCCTCCATGCGTTCCTTTCAGTATGGAAATGCAACGTCTGACGAGGTAAGGACAGTCCGACAGCACGCGGTTTCCATTGGCCCGTCTGCAGCCACAAGTTCTGTCCTACGTAACCAGTCTTGCGGCGGGTACCCTATTTAGGCAGCCAATTTCACACGTTCCTAATTCTGACCTGATGATGGAGGCGGCATTCCTCTGAAATGTTGGTACCCACCCCTCTCCACCTCACTAAATGGTGCTATAATACAGACGACCATGTTACGCACTTAAAGAATGTTGGGTGTGGTGAACTTCATTTCGGCCTTTTTCTGATCACGTGACTGACTACTGGCAGGTGTGACACTATCACTTCACAGCTTCCAGACCAGCTCTTAAGACCGCCAAGCCTCCTACTTAACGGGTAACGGTCTCTCTCTCTCTCTCTCTACTCAGGGTCTTACCGGCCGGTGAGAGAAGCTAGCACTCATCTCTACTTAATTCCGAGGTTAAGAATACGTGGAACTATGCCTCCATTTCAACGTGGGTACATTATGAGCTGCTCAGTTTAGCACACGGAAAACTTACCCACAAACGTTAATTCGTACGAAGCGCCACATAAACTGAGGCCAGTCCTCTGTCTCACACAAGGCTCATCAAATCAGATCGCAATGAAATCTAAAAATCTTTATGCCTGGCACTTTGTACACGATATTTATGTAAAGCATCCTTGACAAAAATTATTGCGGCCTACAGCAAAGAAGGCAAACCTACACAGCCTGATGTTTGCACTGTCTGTCTATAACAAGCAACTTTAAAAATAGTGACGAATTAAGAATCGAAGTGGGTAAGTTGCAAAAGAAACCTACCTGCACAGTTTTCCAGTTAGGTCGTCAAAACAACATTCCGTTTCATAGAGAAGGGGTACGCGGTGGCGCAGGTGGTTGAGGGACTGCGCTGCAGGCCGGAAAGGTCGTTTGTTCGATTCCCGATGAGGTCACTGGGATTTTTCGTTGACTTAATCCTTCCGGCCACATTATGGCCCGGGGTCGACCCGGCCTCTAATAGAAATTAGTACCAGCGATGTCTCCTGGGGGTTAAGGCGGACGGTGCGAAGGGCTGGTAACCTTGCCACCTTCATGTGCCGACGACTGTCTAGAAATTGTGCGAGCCTGAATCTCCGGCACCCCTAAAGGCCTGTCCAGGCCTGAACAGTGATAGCTCTGCGTTAATAAAGTACAGGGTCATCAAAAAAGATGGACGGGATTTGAAACCGCTATAACTTAAAAAATACTAGACGGATTTACACGTTTGGCGTCTTAAGATGTTCAGAAAATTTTAAGTTTTTGACTTACCTTAGTACATTTCAATATGTGCACCGTTTGTAGCTCTGGAGACGTCCAAACGAAATTCTATCTCCTGCCAAGTTTTCTGAATCATGTCCCGTGTTACAGTTTCAATGGCTGATGTGATCCTGTCTTGCAGGTGCTGGATATTCCTTATCTTCTCAGCATACACAATGTTCTTAATGTACCCCAAAAGGAAAAAATCAAGTGGAGAGAGATCTGGGCCTCTAGGTGGCCAGGGTATTGGTCCACCCCTTCCAATCCAGGAATCAGGGAATATCTCATTTAAAACGTCAGTCACAAAGCAACTGACATGGGAAGGAGCTCCGTCTTGCATTAAAATAACCCTACTTACAATTTCTTGTTCGAAGGTTTCAATCTGTGGAAACACGTACTGTTCAAGTAAATCCAGACAGACAATCCCGTCCATCTTTTTCGATGACCCCTTCTTTGATTCCAAACATTTTCGACTTGCTGAACGCCGTCCGTCGAAACATCCCACGTACAGAGGTCTGTGAAGGCGGCCTACGACACAAACCTGCCACATCCTTCTTTACAGTTCAACATAAAACACGAAACTTCTGTCCGAACAGTTCGCGTCAGATGATCCCTTCGAAGGCCTTAACAGATGATTTCCCTCCTGTAAGCCTACTGGCGTTCCCAAATCCAGCCATCAGAGCTGCCGGCTTATGTTCCAATCAAATGATGTCAAGAGTTATACAGCACATAAAGGCTACGTCACAAGTCAGTGCCGTATATAAACAGATACGGCACAAAAAATATTCAGGCTTTCGTTCCTCTACAGTGTTGCGCGGGGAATGATGTTTCGGAAAAAGTTTCAATTCAAGGGTCAAGCACCCCAATACCTGGCCCTTGAACATGTGACCCATTAATCTTAGTAATTAACCAACTTAATGCACAAATCGTTTTATAATAAGTTTATTATATGCCTCTACATGTTTCGAGCACCATGTGCTAAAACATCAGGAGGTCAAAACTGCATTATACAGCATCTGGTATCATCACACTGAAAGAAGTGAGTGGTCTAAAATTACTAAAATACAATTCTATAAATATGAGCACACAGTAGTAAAATTTATGTACGATGTTTTGGGTGTGATTACTGTATATTACTTACTATAAACATGTTATGTCATGTATGTACTCATATTTATAGAATTGTATTTTTGTAATTTTAGACCACTCACTTGTTTCAGTGTGATGATACCAGATGTTGTATAATACAATTTTGACGTCCTGATGATGAGCACATGGTGCTCGAAACATGTAGAGGCATATAATAAACTTATGATAAAACAATATGTGCATTAAATAAGTTGGTTAATTACTAAGATTATAGTGAGATGCACGGTCAGCAAAACATCAAAATATGTGACCCACTGTCCGGAATGTCGGTAACCAATAACCAACGCACTCCGCGCTACATCCCAGAAAGGCGAGGACCTGATCTACAGCCCCTTGATCTCGCAAAGAAACTTTTACGTTTCCAATCTCGAAGATGCTGGGTCAACAGAATACCTGTCCTTCGAGATAAAGTTACATTTTCTTAGCGAAGTGACTGATCATACAACAGGACGCTTCGGTGGTGGCTCCGCCGTTGTCATCAGATCCTACCCTGTCGGATATACTAATAAAACTACTGTCTTTGTTTCTCCAGGAGGTGGGATGTGGGTATATGGACTGGATTGGGCTGGCCCAGGATAGAGACAGGTGACGGACGCTTATGAGTGCGGTAATGAACCTTCGGGTTCCGTGAAATGCGGGGAATTTCTTGACTAGCTGCAAACCAGTTAGCTTCTCAAGAAGGACTCTGCACCATGGAGTAGTAATTCTCTTTGTTAATTGGTTGGTTATTTCATCGAGCGTGCACGAGAAGTGCTGAGTCATCAGGAACCGATACAGTTATCATGCAATGAAAAAGCTTATTATTATACCATTGTCTATTTGGTTCGGCTCACTTCAGTGTAACGTACATAAATAGCAGGTAATACCTTAACTTTCGAAGAGTCGATTGTTTGTCAGAGTGGACCATCATCTGATACCAACTGTGTAATGTAGCGTTCAGGTGACCGCGCATCGTCATAAATTCTTATAATAAAACCAACTAAATGCAGTAATTTCTCAAATTTATTTTTGGAATAAAACTCTACATGTTTCGGACAGTTCCTCTGTCCATCATCAGGAGTTTTTCACTGTACACACAGCAATGGTGTATGTCACACAGCTTGCGAGCAGGATCAGGACGGAACTGCAGTTCCTTCCTGATCCTGCTCGCAAGCTGTCAGCAAACCTGTATGACATACACCACTGTTGTGTGTACGGTGAAAAACTCCTGATGATGGACAGAGGAACTGTCCGAAACATGCTGAGTTTCATTCCAAAGATAAATTTGAAAAATTAGCGCATCTAGTTGGTTCCATTATAAGAATGTGTCAAGTAGCTGTATCAGCAGCCACGGACACCAGCGCTGTATCGCGCCCCACTTGTGGGTGCGGATGGCCAGTCTGAATCGGAATGCCGCTGACGACGTGCATTTCTGCAGTCCCAACATGGCTGTGACGCTGGCTCTTCTGCTGCTTCCATCATCATCAACTCCGACGAGGGAGCAAACAATACCCTGAAGCTTCGGTGGACTTATACACGACCACACGGCGTCTGACCCCAAAATACTGCCATCTTCATAGAGACTGCTGTAAGAACTTCGGACTGCCATCGGGTTTAGGAGTGTGTGGGTGGGTGAGTGGGTGTGTGTGTGTGTGTGTGTGTGGTGTGTGTGTAGGTGTGTGTGGGTTTGGGTGTGTGTGTGTGTGTGTGGGTTTGGGTGTGTGTGGGTGTGGGTTTGGGTGTGTGGGTGTGGGGGGTTAGGTGTGTGTGGGTTTGGCTGTGTGTGTGTGTGTATGGGTAGGTGTGTGTGTGTGTGTGTGTGGGTGGGTGTGTGTGTGTGGGGGGGGGGGGGTGTGGTGTGGGGGTGGGTGTTGAAAGCGGGCAGAGAGAACAACAAAAAAAAACACAAAAACAAA
>Ga0123352_10021712_pt1 | contig 10230 bp, 6 predicted proteins | sample TergutLab28metaG_FD_89700 | JGI IMG/M metagenome (GOLD analysis project Ga0123352, IMG submission 89700) | Labiotermes labralis P1 segment gut microbial communities from Petit-Saut dam, French Guiana - Lab288 P1 | ecosystem: Host-associated > Arthropoda: Insects > Digestive system > Gut ...
GGTGTGCGTTGATTTTTTTTACCCCGCCCCCTTTTCCCCCCCCCCCCCCCCCCCCGCCAAGGAAATATTCCTGGTACTCATTTCTGTTATAGGCTGTGTCACAACCCCAGGGCCACAGTGCGGCCGGAAGGATTATTTCAATGAAAAATTCCAATGTTACATGTGTACAGACACACAATATCTACGTTTTCGATTCCTAACGATAAAGTTCCTGTGCCGCGTATTGTTGTGTCTTGTGTAGGAAGATGTTGTGTACCGGGAGCTTTTCCGCGGAGCAAATCGACCGGTTCGTGAAGCTGATCACCCACCTCCATGTAATGCAAAGGTTACGAATGTGTGGAGCTATACCTCCACTCTGCCGGCGTGCACACAGACAACTTTACGTTTAATAAAGGGCAGAAGAGTTGCGGTTAGAAAGGGAGTGCGTTCTGGAGCACGCAGAAGTGTGTGTACACGTGTGTTTCAGGACTCAGTAATTGGACAGTTTCCTGAAGTGAGCTGGCTTTCTTGGAAATGAAGTGTAGCAGCCGACAGCTTTCCCATACCCGCAGGATCAATATCACGAATCGAAACATCGGTACAATGAATATCGTCAGTCAGAGAACTCAGGACCAGTACGAATAAAGGTAGGCCTACATGGGCCGAAACTTTTGCGTACGTCCATATTGCCTCATATGCTGAATTTGTGAGCACAAGGTCTTCCTATGAGCATACCTTGTAAATCGTTGGGAGTGTGTCACATTTCAACCCCATGCGTGGGACATTCGCAGTTAGGCTGTTCACATGGCCAATACATCCGTCCGTTAACTGTGCCATTTAAACTTACCCCGTACTTTCAGACAATGTTTTACCTAAATACGTCGTCACTTTACTCTCATGTAGTGTGCCCCTCTCTGCCACGATTACTAAGTCTTCTCTTCTTCGTGTGTTCTGAGCCAACTCCTAGCATTTTACCTTACAGTCACGTGTTATATGAACCGGTCCAGTTGTACTGTCATTGTTGTGAGAAGAGTTACTGATTAAGAAGTTCCATATCAACAGTAAATCAAAATAATAACTGCATGAAATTAAGACCACATTAAAACTTCGAAAATTCGTGCCCTTCGTTTGAAATATTCTAGCATCCCATGTCCTGTATTAAGGCCTAGGTGCATCGGGGCTGAGAGGCCCCGAATCCAATTGCTGATCTATCTATCTATCTATCTATCTATCTGTCTATATATCTATCTATCTATCTGTATGTCTGTCTGTATATCTGTCTATCTATGTATCTATCTATCTGTCTATATATCCATCTGTCTATCTATCTATCTGTCTGTCTGTCTATCTGTATCTATCTGTCTATCTATGTATCTATCTATATCTATCTGTCTGTCTGTCTATCTATCTATCCCATGTCCTATTTAAATATCCCGAAGGTGCAGCAGTTTACGGATTAAACACCCTCTTTCAGTGCTGCATTACAAGAACAAATGTTTCGACTACCGGCTTAACAGCCCATTCGTGTTTATCGCACTATTGCCCATTTCAGTCCTCTCTTTCTCACATTGACCCTTTTTCAAAACACATAAAATTTTATCTTTGAATAAAAGTTATTATTATTGATTATGTGTTTATCATAATTTACTCACTTAAAAATTAACTCTTTTGGGAATTACATTTGCCCTCCAAACGTCATTCCTCATATCCACCTATCTGCACCCATCATTGCCAGTCTGTTACATGCCATTCACATCTGGAACACGTTTGTTACTTCCGTAAAGTAATTACCGTCTAAGTCATTGTTTAATGTAATTGAAAACATATAAAAATCTTGTCTTTGTCCTCCAGCCATTTACCTTCTACGTTGTGCTGTAAAGGAAGCATCTGTGCTGTAGACCTCACTGCACATTTCCGCACATCGGCCACACATCTTTCGCTGCCTGTACAGTACCTGTCCTCCATCCATCACTACTAGAAATCTCCAGTCTGTGAATTAAAAACAAATTAGAATCTTTACATTTGTCTTCCGTCCGATTACCGTCCAGGGTGTAAACAAAACGTTTTTATGTTAAGACATCCCTTTGTGATGCGTAAATAATCATATGAATATAAATGATTGTCAATCACAGCTATCATTTTGTGAATATTTTATTGTTCGTGCGACATGTTTCGGCTTATATCAAAGTCGTCATCAATTTACAAACGTATGTGAGAGATAAATACTTGTAATTGTTTTTACAAGTATTTTTGTCTTACGTATGTTTTTAAACTGAAGCGTGGGACGGGTTTTGTGTACCGAAACATGTAGCAGGCACAACAGTAAAGAATTGTCAACACCGGAGTTTTGATCGACGATCCTGTCTATTCGTCGAGGAAAATATTTATTTTTCCAAGTCTAACACTTTACTAAATCTTGTCATTATCCACCGGCCACATACCTGCAAGTTACCAGCTGACACCTTGGAACGAGATCCTTGAGAAGTTAATAGGTTCTCAGAGAGGCAAGGACACTTTTTTTAACCCGGAAGTTCGTTGCCGTCTTCATAAACACCCGTCACTTCTCCTTGTCCTGAGCCTGATACATAAAATCACACCCCCGCCTTTTACATCAAGATCAGTTCTAGCACTCTTCTCCAATCTGTGCCTAGGTCTTCAAAGTGCTCTTTTTCCTTTAATTTTTCAGCACTAACCTTTATTTCCTGTGAGTCGGGTAGCTCAGTCGGTGTATGGACTGACTACGGGCTGGACGGTCCGGGATCGAATACCGGTGGGGACGAGATTTTCCCTGGGACCCACCCAGCCTCCTGTACAATGGGTGCCGGGGCTTTCCCGGGGGTCGAGGCGGCCGGGGCGTGGGGCTGACCCCCCCCCCATCCCATCTAGTGCCGAGGTCCTAGAAAGAGTAGAGCTATACCTCTACTCACCCTAAGGGTCTTCGTGACGTATAAAAAGGGTGAAAACCTACCTACCTTTATCTCCCTTGCGTACCGCATACTCTGTCCTTATAATCCTCCTTGATTGGGATCTAGATTGGACTGTAGTAACGTGTTTATTTTGCTGTTCATACTGTTGTCTTATTATACCAGAACTATACCGTAGAACCGTACTTACATCTGTATAATAGACCCATTAAATATTTCGTCAGTAATTCTACAGCTCCTGCTTAATTACATAAAGCAGTAACTATTGCCCTCTTTACATCCGGTAAGGAAACCATTTCCTTAATGTTGTTAAACAAATTAACAGGTGTCTTTCAAGTTTTTAGGCGCGTTCGCAAAGCTGCGAAGAGCGACTATTACCTTCGTCATGTCTGTCCGTCCGTCCGCATGTAACAACTCGGCTCGTACTGGACGGATTTTCATTAAATTTGATATTTGAGGATTTTTTCGTAAATCTGTCGAGAAAATTCAAGTGTCATTGAACTCAGACAAGAATAAAGGGTACTGTACATGAAGACCAATATATATTTTTTTAACATATCTCGCTCATTTATTCTTAGAATGAGAAATGATGCAGACAAAAGTTGTAGAGAAAATCAAAACACATTTTGCATTCATTAACTTTTTTTTTTTCGAAAATGGTACCGTTTATGAGAAAATGTAGAAGAATATTGTAGAGCGAGGCAGGCCACAGATAACAATACGGCGCATGCGCATTTCATGCTGGATAACTCAGGCTACAAACACGCACTCAGAATATGTAATACTTACTGATTTCCACTGCCACAATGGTTACACGAACGCTCCTCGATGTTATGTTATGTTATACGTACATTGCCTGTCTTGTTAGGCTTTCGTAGCAATGCCGCTGAGGTCTCCGCCGTCACTGGTCATTGGTGTCCGACGTTTCGAGACAGCGTTGGTGGTCTTATGTTTAGGGGTCGAAATGTCCATGAGGAATTCCTCAGCGACGCGGCGCCACATATCAGAAAAGCGTCACTCACGAACAAATGTACGCATATCATAGCCATTCTTCGGAGACTTATTGTAGCATCTGATTTAGCTGTAAAATGCGTGTTCTGTTATCTCGGACGCCGTAAGAATATGTCTTTCCCATTTTGCTCGGCTTAAAGTTACCCATCATCCGGCGTGTGAACATTGTCGTTCATTTTTGGATTTGACCGTGTAAGTCAGGTTCTGGCAACGTTGGTTGGATTGCGTGTGTTTTTCAGTTCGTTTGAATCCAACTGGTCACGCATTCCGTGTCATTGTGCGTGTGCGTGTGGATCTTCCTGCATAAAAATACTAGTAAAAACTATATTATATGCAGGCAAGTAGTCGCCTTTAATTTGGATTTCCATAGGAATTATTGGTTGTGTGGTTAGTATGCACTTGGGCTTTATCTCGTCTGACGCAAAACGTTGTTCACCGAACGTCTAGGACAGACCGACATTCCTACATTGCAGGTTTGTATACTGCATGATGACGGAATGGTGGTTATGAAACGTTTGAGTTGCAGTACGAATGGTCTGGATCAAAAACAGGTAGACGGGGGGGGGATCTTCATCTCTGAATTTATGTAGTCGGAAGTCACGTGTTGTTATTTATTCTTTATTTCGCTTGCCTTTTTGTTCCATTTAGTTACTTAATGTGTATTTGTATAATTTATAATATTTGTTTTCTCTCTTTCTTTATCCTTCAGTTTTTCCTTCCACTATCATTATGTTCTTCTTCTTGTTTGTGCCTTTGTTCAGAACTCGGTTTCGTTTCCGTTCCTCTTTCATCTTCATTTATTTTTGTGTTCTTCTTCATCGTCCCTTTTCTTCATTTGTACTTCTTTCCACAAGGTGATGATGTCTTGAGCGTGTTACTTAATGTGTATTTATATAATTTATAATATTTGTTTTCTCTCTTTATTTACCTTTCAGCTTTTCCTTCCACTATCATTATGTCCTTCCGAAGTACTCGGTGACGCACTCTGGTGACCGTTGATCGATATTCAAATCCGACTACTAAGTGAAGGTGGTGTTCGTACATTTTGTTGCGAGTTCTTGTGTACAAAGCGCAGAACATGAATGCATAATGGGAGGTGTTGATTCGGCGCCTACCTTTCCGCACGTTTCATCTCCAGACATGTTCAATGTGTTTTAAACTTCTTGTTCCAAAGTTTGCTGGCTAGTTTAATTTTAGTTCTAAGCCAGCTGTGGTGAAAAGTGTCCTCCTTGGGAATGTAATGGCCCCTAAGCTAGTCAAGAAATTCCCCGCACTTTATTGAACCTTGAGGTTCATTAGCATGTCCAAAAGAGCTAGTCACTTCTCCGTATCCTAAGCTAGATTTAGTCCATGCTGTCCCATCTTAGTTCTTGCGATTAATTGTAATAGTATACTTCAATTTACTCCTAGGTCTTGTGTCTGGTCTCTTTCCATCTGTTTTCCTTGCCAAAACCCTGTATGCTTTTCTTTTGTCCCCTGTACGAGCTGCATGCCCATCCCATTTTATCCTCCTTGATTTGATCATGGTGAATAGTTCGAGTCACAAAGCTCATCATTATGCATTCTGTTGCTTCCTCTCTCCTAGGCCCAAATATGTTTTCCAGCACCCTACTGCCGAACTCTGTCGCCCGATTTTCTTCCCTTCATGTGAGATGCCGCGTTTCGTAACTGTCTAGTACAATAACAATCATATTTAATATGAGATAAATCAAATTGTTATAATCCTTCTCGAAGAACACCTTCGTACGGAAAAATATGTGACCTACGTAGCAAAACTATAGTGTGTGTGACTAACTGCTGAAATTATAGCTGAAAACATTTTTCCCCATTATAAAATTTAACTTTTTTTATCTGTAATCAAGCAAGTCTCGGCCCAGGGTCAGAGATGAGCAGTGGCGTACCCAGGAATGTTTTTCGGGGGGTTCAACAAATTCAGTTGAGGACAGAGGACAGAGAGAACGGGGATCTGGGGGCGGTAGCCTCCTAGTGAAGGGTTCTCTTCACAAGGTAACCTGTTTGTGCAGTAGCTGCAGATCAAATGGGTATATGGCAAGAGGGAGAAGAAGACAAAGCGAAACCAGTGGCGTATCCAGGAATTTTGTTCGGGGGGGGGGTCAAAAAATTCAGTTGAGGACAGAGGACAGGGATCTGGGGGCGGTAGCCCCCTAGTCAGTGGTTCTGGAGGCAGCTGTAATTTCGTACAAGAAATTTCATTTCATATAGTAAAATATTATTAATTTTTAGTACTTTAAGACTGTTTATGATGACAAGCCATTTATTTGTCATTACTAATTTGTCATTACTAATGTAAAACAATTGCGAACCTAGGAAGTTTTAGAATTTTACTGCCTTTTTGCCGAACATCTTGGTGTGTTGGCGTCTTAAATTCAGCAATTTTTAACAGTTTTCACAATCGGGTTGAGTTTGGCACGATTTTGGAGGGCCTTAGGAATTTCGGGGGGGTTGAAACCCCCCCCCCGGTACGCCACTGGAGATGAGACATGTTCAGAGTCAGATATGAGACAAGATCCGGGTCAGAGATTAGGAATGTGAGGCTAACTCCATATCAGAGATGAAGCCACTAACTTAAAAGACCGATGGGATGATAATTTATCGTATGGTGAAAGCCCTCGTACCTGACGGAGCAATGGTTGAATATCACTGGCAAGGAAAAACTGAAGGGACTTCGAGTAGACCTACTGGAATACCATTGCATATGTCGCGAATATCACGTGAAATCTCCAGGATCGAACCCGAATCTCCGCTTTGAGAAGTCAGCGCGACTAACTTGAACGAAATACTGTACACTAAAAACGGAGTCTTGACTTCACTGCCATCTGTAGTGTGCCTTATCAGCAGTACGTTTATGTATGCAATGAATGAACGTGAAGCCTGTCAGATATGTGCAAGATAGCAAAGGAAATGTTTGGGAAGTAACATGTTTGTTCCGTCTTTGCTAAATCAAGAAACGGAATGGTGGGTGGAATGTGTGTGTTTTCTTCTCTCTACAAGGAAAACGCCAGTGATACGAAATAGAACGACGCAGTTGGTTTTCCTTTCCCCTTTGGAGAGTTGCCATTGACAGCAAAGAGAACCGTGAAACGTGTTTTCAGTCACTCTGAACAGAATCCTAAGTGGAACGTAGCAGCGTTATTTTCAAGTTCCTTTTGTTCGGAAAGAATTTATGGCCTGTGTGGGATTTATTTTTGGTGCATCCTGTAGAGCCGCATGACTGTACGTCCTACGTATGTATTTATGTACGTAAGCAATGCACTTGGGGCAGGTCATGAATCTTGACAGAGACAGCTTGTGTGTGTTTGTCTGTGAGATAGAGAGAGATGGAGACAATCGAACGACCGCATAGTGTAACAGAGACAGATAGCATGAGAAAGAGATGGAGACTGTGAACGTCAGAGCAATAAATGAGAGACGAATGGAGTGGGACGAGAAGTGAGCGTGATAGAAGTCCACAAGCGTAGACGGGCGGTGGGCGAACGACTGCGCCAGCGGTACCGAACATTCTGTGTGCAATTGATCCCTTGGAAAGTCTATTGAAACCTACGCACCTCTCGCAGAAAAATGCATAAAATAAAGTACATAGATGTAGAATCTTCACCTGTGTGTTACAGTCTCTAGTAGAGATTGTTTTATAAAGAAAGCAGTTTTGCTCAAATACAGTTTTCAAATATTAAAAATAACAAATATGTAATGTAATATATGTACCTCTTTACTAATCCATTAAATCAATAACAAGACAAATTTACATGATAGACCAGTTTAAAGTTAATTTAGTTTTTCTTAAAAGACGTTTAAGTGCGAAAATTGTATTTTGGTTTCCCTTTCTTAGGCCAAATAATGTTAGAGAGTGAGATTCATTGAACTTTACATAGTTCGTTCCGTGAATGAGATTTATTGAATTTAAAACTTTTGGGAGTCCAGAGGCCATGAATTGTTTTTGTGGCCTACATTCATTATTCCATAAAACACTGAATTTCGGGTAGAGGTTACTGAAAATACAAATGTAATTTTTCCTTCCATCGAAGTTCACGGACTCGTAGTCTATCCACAGACCACCACCCCAGGTACAGTACGGCTGGTCTACACACCCAGTACCTGAACATGGATAGAATGAGACACGGACGGTTGCTAACGAAAGTCAGTGCAACACCTGGTACATCGACAGGGTGACAGCAGTGGCGTAGCTGGAGGGGGGAAGAGGGAGTCGTGCAGCCTCCGCACGCGGCAGGGTCCGAGGGGCGGCGGAATGAATATTTTAGATTTAAAAAAAAATATATTTTCTACAGTCAAAAGATATTAAATCATAAAGTTACATAAAAGAAATATCAGTAAATTATGGTGACTTTTTTATATTCATAATTGCCGTTAGGGGCATCCGTTGTGAAATCCCCCCGGGCGCCAAAAAAAAGCGTACCTACGCCACTGAATGAAACACGGCTGACGAACGTCGCAGTGGCAGAAGGCCACACAGAGTACCTTCACGCGCTAACTGTTGGCTTTCAGCGTTGCAACAGTATGGCTTCCGGCAGTATTCTAATGGAAATTCAGAATATTGTGCATATGTTGGTTTTCGACGGATTAACGTAACTCTAGACTAATTAAGCATCTAGAGGTTGTAGAAATTTTTATGTTTCATGTCGATGCTTCGTGCGTGACCACTGTTGCTCTTACGGTTGGAAGAAAGGGTGTTCAGTTAGTGAAAAGAACTTGTATGGGATCTCTTTAACTTTCAAAAGTTGCCATGTCTATGCTGCACGCCTTAAGAACGCGTACTCATTCTTAACCCTGTCACTCTTTTGAGGTGAATGGCCAGCTTCACATTCCGGTGGTTTTATCCTCGTTAACAGATCCTTGTGTCATTGTGCAGAGGGTTGGTTGACTGTCTCACGCCTAATCCCCAAGCTGAATGACCAGGGTTACCCTACGACCTACTTGGCATGTGCTGTCCTAGCAGGAACTTTCTTTCCCGCTAGCGTAACTCTCTAGGTGACCAGGTAAGACAAGTTAGTAGCCACCTTACCGCCTATAGCGTGGAAAAATTCGGTTTCGTTTGAAATAACGGCCCCTAAGGCTTTGCGTGCTGATCAACGAGTACAGATGTGATTAATAGTGTTACGGTAGGTGATCGTATCGAAGGTAATGTCCTTCAGATGATTTCTGTCAGTTCAGGAAACACACCTCAAACTCACCTTTTTGAATCATCAACAGCTGCTCCTCTGCGCTGTGTTCAGTTCTTGCCACACCATGAAGTATTTCTCCTTTCAAGGTCCTTCTAATGTGCAGGAAACAAAAAAAATTGCATGATCGGTAGGCAGCTGACTCACTGCGTTGGCCAAACACAGTCGCACGAGCTGGACTAGTGGACAGGTGCGTTATCATGGCCAAGTTGCCACTCGTCAGATTTCCATTTCTCAGTCAGTACAGTGATCGGATACGGGCCGGATGGCCAGGGTTCGATTTCTGGGAGGGGCAAGAGATTTCTATCTCTACCACTATGTCCATGCTTTCTCTGGTCCCATCCTTATTTCTAGTCGATAGATTGTGAGGCTTTTGTCGGAGGCACACTCCTCACTTACCTCCATTTGTTGTCGAACTTGGGAATTCGTGGCGCTATTCGTCCACTCTTTGCGCGGAAGGGCGTGGGGCTGCGGCCTATCGCTTGCTGGTATTGCGGTTTCGAATTCCACCGGCGGCATGGATGTCTGTCTGTTGTGAGTGTTGTGTGTTGTGAGGTAGAGCTCTCTGCGTCGGGCCGATCACTCGTCCAGAGGAGTCGTACGGAGTGTGGTGTGTCTGAGTGTGATCATAAAGCCGCTGTAATGAGGAGGTCCTGGCCTACAAGGGGCTGTTGCGCCATGGGAAACAAAAAAAAGCCTTCGCTCTTCCCTTATGTATTCTTGATGTTATGCCCTAATTAGGCGCTGTGACAACTTTGCCTCTTTTGCTTTACGACCATTTACGCCCCACCATGTCACATGAACGTCTCAGCACCTGCAAAAAAAAATTCTGAATAACAGCCATAGGTTCCTTGTGATGCGCACTACTCTCGTAATTTCTTTGCCTTTGGCTACGTGCGCACTGTTATGTGGACACGAGAACGAGGAGTTACATACCGTTGACATTTACATAATTTCGGCGTCATAACCATAGACCCACATTCCGTCACCTGTAATTATACGTGACCGCCTCTGTGGTCTAGTGGTCAGAGTTTCTGGCTACAGATACAGAGGTCCCGGGTTCGATCCCCGGCGCTACCAGATTTTCTGAGTAGTAGTGGGTCTGGAACGGGGTCCACTCA
>Ga0123352_10021713_pt1 | contig 10230 bp, 6 predicted proteins | sample TergutLab28metaG_FD_89700 | JGI IMG/M metagenome (GOLD analysis project Ga0123352, IMG submission 89700) | Labiotermes labralis P1 segment gut microbial communities from Petit-Saut dam, French Guiana - Lab288 P1 | ecosystem: Host-associated > Arthropoda: Insects > Digestive system > Gut ...
CGCGGCTTATCGTCTCCGTAGTTTGACTATCTACCCCCGTACTCGCTGTCGGCGCCTTGTGTGCCTGTTTGGGGTTTTTTTTTTTTTTGCTTTACCTCAAGTGACGACACAAAATTACTAACCTAGTCAATCCGATATTCTTCTGCTTTAAACGTTCATATTTCATACCAAGATGCACTGCAAATTACGTAGGTTTCTTTTCAGTACATGTACTTTCAAACATACGCAACCTTGGTTATCATCCAAAAAGGTCCATAACCTTGAAATGTAAGTCAAATTCAAATCCGATCCTGCAAGAATGAAGGAAAGCGAACAAAGAAGTGATTTTGTACTGATGTTCCTACAATAGGCACTTGGTCGTAACTTACCGACATATTTCCATGGAACATGGTCAAACAACAAGGGAAACAGTTCTAAGAAATCTTGAGCAAGAAGGCAGCCTGCACTAATGGAGTATAACAACAAGTCGCAAGCAGATTAACGCCCACAAGCAATAGAAGATGCATAGGAAGCACCTCTAGTTTACTTACTTTGTAATTATCAAGACATCTTACCTCTGAAAATACACTTCTATGTTGATCCTGTTCAGCCAAAGCTACAGTTCTAACACACTTCAGTTTCCAAGCACCCTGCGACAATCCGGTTTACAACACCATCAGCACATAACTATAAAAGTTATATAAAAACATAATCGTCTGTCACTCTTACACATTAAATACACGCTTGTTATTAAGACATAAAAAGAGTGGTTCACTGAACTGCATAAAAAAAAACTGTATAAACTTCCATTGCAAACGATTTACCTGCGGTAAAAGTGAATAATATGGGATGCGTGTCGTGTGTGTTAAATTGGTGAATTGTGTGTTAAATTGGTGAATTGTATGTAAAATTGGTGAATTGTGTGTAAAATTGAGAATTCACACAGCGGTTAAGTTTATTTTATTTTAAGGATTCTAGAATCCTCGTAAATATTTTTTGTTTTTGAAAAATTTCACCAAAATACGACAGTTACGCTTTTATGAATGTGAAATGGTAAAAGGCTTCATTGCACGATTTGTTCACAGCTTGCACTGAAATGTTCTATACGTGACAGAGTGCAATAGTTGTGCCACATTAAAGTAGTTTAAGGCTACATTAACCCAGCAATTTGTGGGGAATTCTGCGTGGGTAGAATAGAATACTTTCAACGGACTCATCTTCAAAAACTGAAATATGTTACAGAGATTCATAAATTAATAAACACATACATAAAAATTTTGGACCATTCGTCACAGAGTTTGTATTTGGTGAATAAATGTTTCCGAAAAATTACGTCTATCGGGGTCAATGCAAATATTTTATGGACAGGAAGGGTCAGTTACACCTGCACACTCCAGTGTACATAAGACTTCTGCAATCACCTACATTTGTAGAAAAGTTTAACAGTTTTTATAATAGACATGAAAAATAACCGTTCCTTGAACCTGCTTATCAATGCAACATCACAGACAAATTCTTAATACTTTGTCAGTATTGAAATTAACTGAGTGAAGATCTTATTTCATTAATTTTTTCTTATGTCTTTCCTAGACAGGATAAAATTTTGGCGAGCTCAAGAAACACTGAATTCATTTTGTGTTTTTACGTGCTTTTAAATCCTGCTGTTTTGATAATTGTAACCGACATAAATCTGACGCCTTCTCAGAGTTTCTCGCCTCCAATGAGTGCCAGAAAAACTGTCTGGCTTAAGGATGTCTCTGCGATGTAATTTTCCAACCTGAATGTAGCTTCGAATAGAGTATAAATTTAAAAAAAATGAAACTGTAGAATAAAGAAAATCCTCATTTTCGCTTACGCATTTAGTCACTTCAAAGAGAAATTTAACTTCTACATTTTTCACCTAATTATAAAGGAAGACAAAGATGAAGAATAAACCATTACATGTAACAGTGGGAAAGTTTTGATGCTATGCGTTGGTTAGCAGTTTCCCAGCTTCTGCAAGTTTGGCTCGGGTAAAGAGAGTGCTAGGGTAGAGGAGAAACAAGAGATCAGGGGCCTCCAACCCTCATGTGCAGTAGACTGTTTGCTTAATCGTGTTCCAAGAAAACATACAGACTCAAACTCTAAACTTTTGTAACATAACTTAATTCATGATGCCATAATATAAATTGCATTGGGTCAATCAGCACGGTTTGTGACAGCAGAGAGTAAGCCGGCACGGTTCAGTTACATACCTTATTTTGTGGTGCAATACCTTCCAATATGTAGAGCACGCTTGCACCTTTTCGTGACATCGCGTATATCGTGACACAATAATATAAAGTGTATAGGATAAATTGACACCTTTCCAAAACGAAACCTATTTGATGGTGCAATATTATCAATTGTACAGTGTACAGCTGGTTGATTGACCGAACGTATTGCACGGTACAATATTTTACATGTAATAAAGTAAAAACGCACCACTTTATGAAGACGGATTTCTTGATATGACCGTTCGACTGACGGCTCACGTAAGAAAGAATTTCTCATATTTGAGTTTATTTAAGCATTTTGTATCTGCTGCTAATATAAATTTTAAAATGTATTTACGAGTATTTTTGATCGTTTAACTTTTCTCTTCAACTTAACCGTTACGAAAATAGAATGTTACGGTAAATTTGTTGCTGTGCATGCAACGAACGCGTATGGGGGAATAGAGTTATAGTTCCACTCGTTCTTCGCCGTATACTAGGTGGAAATGAGTGGTCAGCCTCATGTTTTGGCCACTCTGCACCAGAAAAAAAGCCCTGTTGCTCACTGGATAGGCAATAGATTGGGAGCGACAGAAGTTCTGGACATTTGGAAGAAGAGAAAACATCTCTTGATGTGGCCGGTAATTGAAACAGGTTTCCTTCGTTGTACAGCTCGTGGCCGATTTGCTGTATTAATCACTCTGCTTCAGCTCCCTGAGAAGTAGACTGGGGAAGTACAAACTGCACCAAGTTCGAAACCCTTACAAATGTCCAGAATTCCTTTTCAGGTCCCAGCGTCTTAAGAGCTGAAGGACTAAAATGGCTGCACAGAAATTACATTTCGAATGACGTTTCATCTATACACTACTGTGTCGTCATTGCTAAGTTACGTTTGTATCATAGTTAAGTTACAAGTTAATACTATCATGTAACATTAAAAATGTAGCCATCACTTCTACGTAATCATTTGTAATTAAAATTTAAACCGTTTTTTTCACTGTTGTGAGACAGACGCTGTCGTGGCGATGATGGTGCAAGTACAAAGCATTACTTCACCTTGATAAAGGCAGCACGTTTCTCCGATAAGTTTGTATCTATCTGCCAATCGCATGGAATCGCATTCCGAGAGACAATAACATAATGTTTTTTTATTAATTCTTTAAATTCGAATGGTAAATATGTGTGCCACCTCCCTTAACATTTAAAAACATAGCGCATTAAGACGTTTCCTATAATTCTCATAAAAACACTAATCGTTTCCCCAAACAGCACTATGAGATTGGGTTCATTATGCAGAAGAACTGAGTTCTCTCTGATTAACAAATATGTTTTGTGTGTAATTTGCACAAACATTTGCTTAAAAGCGTTAGTGAAAAGTATTTTAATCGGAAAGATATCTACTTAACAAATATCACGTAATTCGGGGTTTATTTCACTTGAACATATGAACTCTTTATTTCCTCATACATGGACAGACCAGTAAGAATCCTTTCAGTAACTCACGGCCTTTATATTCGAAATCCGTACAAAGTCTGTAAATAATCCTCTGGCTTAGTGTTCACTGCTTTAACGTAGAGCGAAGATAAAACTTCTCTTTTTCCTTTTCATCTTCGTTCCAAAAAGAACTGCATATGACAGGCGGCAGGCATTCTGCAAGCCTCATAAATTTCAATGACTGACTCTGTTAACACCACCATTCTTCCACTACACAACGTTTTCTGCCGTAAACACGTCTGTGGGAACGGCTGCAGTATCTTGAGGATGTACCATAGGATCAACTTGAGTAATTTTTCCACGTCATATTGTTACGACTGGAGGATTTCTCCACCAGTAAATCAACATGACAGTTCAAGGAACAATGGGTTAACAGACATCATATAAATTACATGAATAATATTATTTAGAACATATCGCAAATGCTTTGCCCCTTACTTAGATATTTATAAATGTTCCTGTAGTTATAATTTCAGCAAGTTATATCACAGTACTCTTATTGTGCAGCACTAACCATTTAAATAAAAGTGGTAAATACACTTACCAGCTCTTAGAGGTCTAAAATTTAAAAACTCTGCATTCTGTACAAGCGGTATATTTGTTCTGTCACGGTCTACATATAGGTAGCCATCCATATCCTAAAGAGCCTCAATGTACCATCATTTTTATTATAATAATTATTATTGTTGTTATTAAATTTTTGTTTTCAAAAAATTAACCTGGCAAATGCTTCATGGCCTCTTTTTTCTAAAGTTTATATCCGCCATCGAGGCACTTCTCGAGCCGTTATATTTTACACAAACAAACTGAAAATACAATCGAATGACGTAACAATACTGAGGCCTCAGTTCTCTCTTAATCTCGGAACAGAAAAAGTTTAAACTGCAGTAAATTAACTGCTTTAGCAACACATTACGTGTATGTTGTTGTGTGTGCAGCTGCAAGGGGTGGAACAGTCTTCTTTATTGACGCTCAGCATTAAGAGATTGTGGTCATCTTCGCGCACGTTCGCAAATATATTTTCTATTGTGCAATATACATATATTTGACATTTAGAACACTCGGTAATCTTAGTGTATCGTCGGAATTACGCTGCCCACTGCCACACATGCGTGACTGAAACGTAAAAATAAACTCTCATTTCTTTGATTTTATCTCGAAAACCGTAGGACCTAGGAAAAATGTGCAATAGCCGTACAATAGGCAGCTTTATTCTTCTACGGATTTTTTATTCCGAAAATTCTTATGTCCTGTAGGCTAAATATTTAGCGAGTTTCTTTCGTAATGTGAACAAATGCGTGTGGGTCTCCAGGTAAAGGGTCGTTACAACTGTCCTATCTAAATTGAAACCACGACTCGACATATTTTATCAAAACTCTTCAACATCAAATTTTGTTCAGCGGAACTCATATTATTACGTAATAGTGCTACAGGACGAATGTAAGGGGAGCTCCACAGGACGGGGAAGGCGGCTAGCAACAATTAACAAAAAGAAAGTAGAAGAAATTTGCATAATTTTTGCACCAGTAATATAAAAGTCCAGGGTTAGGATATTCAAAATGACTCTTGTTGGTAAAATAACAAAACGCATTAAATGTATATACTAAAGAACGGAAACATATTTGAGGACTAATATTAGTTCAGCTACTCAAGACATTTTGCAAGTTTTCTGGTCCCCAGACCAACAGGATCTCACCACATGTCTATATCAGCCAAATGTATCCAGTCAGCACTAACTCCACGGAGAAGCGGCCTTTATGTCAAGCTAACAGGCCTTCTTCTCTTTAAGCAGTTACTGTTATTTCACTGACAGTGAAGGTCAATGAAAGTGTTAATAGGTTTCCCGTCCCATAAGCTAGAAGAATCCAATCCAAGCCCACTCAAACAACCAGGTTATGGTCTAATGATAGGATAACTGGTGATTAATGAATTGCAAAGGCAGCGGTCGCTGTTTAATTTGAGGTGTTTTCTAAAATTTACCTCAAGGAAACAAGAATACAAAAGTTTGAAAGTTGCCAAGTTACTTCCAGAATTCAAGCAGTCAGCTTGCGCTATCTACCGTTCCACCAAACCTCAGAAAGTCACGTGACACAACACCATCCATAACCTCCCATAACACTAATTTTTGCGCTTGTCGAATGTCGTGCGTTTGTGATGGACGCAAACAACTGTACACCCCTGGTCCCCCGCAAGCTCTGGAGCCAATACGCCTATTTCTCCACGTGGAGCGGTGTACTCTAGCACATAGCCTCTGGTAATCTAAATATTATGAAACTTTGTGCAGTGTTATATAGCCCATAGCTTGAGACGAACTTGTTCACAAAATCAATAAATATACGTATAATACGGTCCACCATGCTGCTGAGAGTTATACTCATATGTAAAAGACACCTTTACTTAAGGCCGTACTATATAAGGGCGACTGCTGTCTTCCGTTGTGTGACGCCGTGTAGTTTGATGCATGTAGATCAAATTACACTGCGTCACATACCAAAATCCAGCAATAATTCTAATTACAGGAGCAAGGACCTGACATTTCTTATGCATACACAGATGAATGTGACACGCTGATTGGTTGTGGCCTTCAAACCCACCTGTAATGACGACCTCCAGTTTTTGTAGAAGTTCTTTATTAAAACTAAACTAGACCAATAAATAACAAAGTAATCAACATTACAGGTCTAAACTTAGCAAGTGTATTTATGTAAGTCATGCGGCATGTACGAGATACAGGAGAGGTGCGCAGCAGGGTTCTGGTGGGGACACCTGAGAGAAAGAGACCACTTGGAAGACCTAGTCTTAGGTGGGAGTATAATATTAAAATTGATCTTCAAGAAGTGGGACGGGGAGGCACGAACTGGATTTCTCTGGCTCAGAATACGGACAGGTGGGGGAGCTTGTGAATACGAATACGAACATCCGGGTTCCATAAAATATGGCGATTTTCTTGACTCTCTGAGGAACTGTCAGCTTCTCAAGAAGAATAACGCTCAATGAAGTTGCAGGAAAGGCAACAAAGCCTTTACACGTTCGTTTATTTATTTATTTTTATAAATTCGAAGTTAAAGTTTCACTTATATTACCATAATGATCATCGTCCTCAGCACCCGCAATACCGCACTCGGTACAGTTACTGGCCTATGGACTGGATATTTCGGTGTTCAAATCCTGACAGAGATAAAAGTTTCTTTCTTCTCTAAAACATCCAACTGGCTATGGCACCCACGCAACCTTTCATCCAACGGATAGCGGAGTTCTTTACCGGGCATGGAACGGGAGAAGTGTGAAGTTAACAACTTAGCCCTATTTAACGCTGACGTTAGGTATAGCGTAACTATACTTCTTCTCGCCATGTAATGGTGGGGTCACCATATTATTATTATTATTATCATCATCATCATTTATAAACCTTCAATGCAACCTGCTACAGCACTACAGCGCACAGCACACTTGCAGTAATATGGTCAGTTTGATCCTTACATTACACAACAATCACTTCCCATGAAATATTAACATGTTACTGTGTGGAACATGGGTGCCGTATTCTTTATTATGCAGAAACTGAATTTTGATATGTAATTATCTGAACTGAAAGTGAAATCAGCGTATTCTCTTCTGCAACCAGCATAGGACAAATTCTTAATCGTAAGCGTGAAAAGATATAAGCAAAATACAGGAATGTTTTGAAAGGCCGCAAACGTGTGGTTATCGTCATTACACGGACGAAGTAGCCTACAGTTTCAAAACTTCAAAGCACATTTATAACTACGTCGAACACCTGCTTCAATGAAACTCCGCATTTCACACAAAACGTTTATTTTGGTGTTTCTGAGTATCTTAATTACGCCCGTACTGTAGGAAAGGTTTAAGTAAAGACCCCAACGATTCTGTTTCTGTACCCTTTTAAAGAGTCGGGGATATAAATAGACGGTAATAATGTGTCGTGCCCACAACAAGGTATATCAACACTGAGAACAGAAAGGAGCATGTAGTATCTCAAGGTCACAACTGGGGTTTGGTTTTGTGTGTGTGTGTGTGTGTGTGTTTGTGTGTGTATATGTGTGTGTGTGTGTTTTTTTGTGTGTGTATGTGTGTTTGTGTATGTGTGTGCTTGTGTGTGTGTCTGTGTTTGTGTATGTATGTGTTTCTCTGTTTGTGTGTGTATATGTGTGTGTTTGTGTGTATGTGTATGTGTGTTTGTGCATGTGTTATGTGCATTTGTGTGTGTTTGTGTATGTGTGTGTTTGTGCGTGTATTTTTGCCTGTGTGTGTGTGTGTGTGTGTGTGTTTGGGTGTGTGTTTGTGTATTTGTGTGCGTGTGTTTGTGTGGGTGTGTGTGTGTGTGGTGTGTGAATGTGTGTGTGTGTGTGTTTGTGTGTGTGTTTTTTGGGGAGGGGAGGTTCAAGAGATTTAAGTTTCAGGCAAAATTCCAACACTTATTGCAGTCTAAATACCGCAATATTTACCTGACTGATGCAAATTTCCGCTGAATGCCGACCACCACCTTCGGGTCCGTACGATCGATCAGTTGTCACTGTGGACGGTACTTTTATTGAATTGTGTACCTAAATCACAGAAATCCAGATCACTGAGGGAGTGTCAGAAAAGCAAGTTCGGGATTTCATGTCTTCTCTTAGGAGTATTTTATTTCGGGCTGTGTAAATCACAAATTTCCCAGCAAGGCTCCTCAAAACTGCAAAAGCAGTGGTGCTTACGCCCTTCTCCTCGTCTTTGCTCCAATCACTGCCTCCAATGATTCCTATTCTGTACGATATGGTTTGGCGTAAGAAAAAGTAAAATTTAAAGCAGTTATCATAAAAGACTTGACGAAGAATACTTCAAACATGTACTTTATAGACAGAAACAATTTCGGAATCCAAGAAAAAATTATTTTCCATTTTGTTCTAACAATATATTTCGAAGTTGTGTTGACTGAAATAAAAGAGTACATGTAATTTCTAACAACTATTTCCAACCACTGTACATTGCACCCCTGTTTTTCGCAAGAAAATTCTATTGAAACCTAAAATATTAAATTATAACAATATAGGCGCACTGGTTTTAAAGTTTCGTTTCTTTCCGAGAACAAAAATGTGGTTTGTAGGCGCGTTTGCGAAATTGCGAGAAATTACTATTAACTTCATCATGTCTGTCTGTCCGTCCGCATGGAAACAACTCGGCTCCCACTTACCGGATTTTCATGAAACTTGATATTTGACTATTTTTCGGAAATCTGTCGAGAAACTTCAAGTCTCATTAAAATTTCACAAGAATAACGGTACGTTACATGAAGACAGACATACTGTGTGTACAGTACAGTTATGGTAATGGTTCGCTCAGTTTTTCTCATAATGAGAAATATTTTAAAAAAAAGTTTGTAGGGAAAATCAAAACACACACTTTGTGCACAGTAACCTTGTTTCCGAAAATTGTGTCGCTTATGAAATAATGTAGAAAAATACTGTAGAGCCCGACAGGCCACAGGTGACAATATGATAGGCTCAGTCGCTTCACATGCTGCATAACCAAGCCTAAAAACAGACAATCAGAATATGTAACACTTATTGCTTGTGTGCTGCAACAATGGTTAGGTGAAAGTGTCTCCATGTTGCCTTACACGTACATTGTCTCTCTTGTTTCTGGTGTGGTCAATAAAACAGTTTGTTCCTCTCAATCTTGTTACCACGCATTTATTATTATTATTATTATTATTATTATTATTATTTTGCTGTCACGTCAGGTGTTAACACACTGGCCTAGTCTGAAGACTGTGGAAGGGCTACTGCTTCTGGTGCTCAAGTCTAATTTCATCTAGGAAGTGTGTCATTCCCGTTGTGTGTGTGAAACTAGGAAAAGGTATGTAGTCAAACACAACTTAAGTTGTGTTTGACTACATACCTTTTCCTAGTCTAATTTCATACCCCCACCACTGTTTAGTTATACCACATAAGACATCGCAGGCTGACAGCAGTAAAGAAATTTTGATTGTTTGCACAAGTTTTCTGGGCACAGAAAAGCAAGTATAACTTTACCCAAAGGGTGCAGCATATTTATAATCAACCCAACAGCCTTAAAATGTACCTATTAATATTATTGCCTGTAGCCAGGAGTTTCCCTTTAACGCAGGTATAGACCCATGCTGAACCGCTGCTCTATTTAACGTCGTGGCCACAAAGTGTTTTGTAAATTAGTGACACGTGTTGTACCCTCCCTTACCCTACACCAAGGAAAAAGTCATGGTCTGGCATTACACAGCTCACGAACCCAACATTTTAACCGCTTGGGCAGGTATAAATTTAAGGGACTGGCTCTTTTTTTTTCCAGCGCAGGAAGTTAAAAAGTTTGAGGACATAACAACTCGTGCCATACAAACATACGTGGACAAACTTGAAACATTGCTTGTGAATAGAGTCGACCACACAACCCTTCGGGGGGGGGGGGGGGGTTAAATTGATAAAAAAACGAAAAGGCCCCTTTTTTAAATTTGAAATTTTTTTGTTGAAAGGGTTTTTAGACCAATTTA
>Ga0123352_10021715_pt1 | contig 10230 bp, 1 predicted proteins | sample TergutLab28metaG_FD_89700 | JGI IMG/M metagenome (GOLD analysis project Ga0123352, IMG submission 89700) | Labiotermes labralis P1 segment gut microbial communities from Petit-Saut dam, French Guiana - Lab288 P1 | ecosystem: Host-associated > Arthropoda: Insects > Digestive system > Gut ...
CCAGGATCGAGACAGGTGGCGGACGTTTGTGAGTGCGGTAATGAACCTTCGGGTTCCGTGAAATACGGGGAATTTCTTGACTAGCTGCAAACCAGTTAGCTTCTCAAGAAGGACTCTGCACCATGGGGTAAGTAAGTAAGTAAGTTGGTAATGACAAAAACCACTATGAAAGCAGCAACCGTTTTAAATTAGTTCACATTTTATGGATCACAAAATATTAGCAGGGGGTAACAAAGTAAACCATTCGCTGGCTGGAGAAGCGAACATTTCCGCGAAGCCGTGTGCATTAGCGAACACTCCTCGAAGAAACTGTCCGTAAATTTCCTTCAATTTACTACCACATCCCTAGAAATACTCTCGGATACGTTGTCCCCTTTGTCCACTCGTTTGTTACCGACAGCGTCGTTAAATAAACCACAGATAAACATCATTAAGTTTGTGGATAATTGCCTCGTAGATTTATGTATGTTTTGTTACAAGTGTATCATTCTAGTGTGGTAGCTGAATTTTGTGTCAGTTGTGTCAAATATGATGTCTAATTTAATATAACTTCTTCTTCTCCTTCTTCTTCTTCTTCTTCTTCTTCTTCTTCTTCTTCTCCTTCTCCTCCTCCTCCTTCTTCTTCTTCTTCTTCTTATTCTTCTAAACCGCTACAACTTTAATAAGTTTCTGACTTATTCAACCACTTTCTTCCAACTATCTCTTTCTGTGCTACTTTCTTCCAATTGCGTATGTTTATGTTCTTTATATCTTCCAAAAGTCATCTTCCCAACGTGTTTTCGGTCTTCCAATTGGTAATTTAGTATAACTTAATCACTTAAACCTCGGACAGCTGAGTTATTTCACACACACACGCACGCACGCACACGCATGCACGCACTACTTCGGTTAAGGAGAAGAGGCTCTTCTGAAGTATTTAGTTGACTTAACTTTTACATGTGAAAGACTTCGAGAAATTGTATTACTTTCATTATCAGAATAAAAATTCCATACAGAAATTTTGATCTTTGTACAGATACTGACTGACTCATTTTAAAGTAAAAGGATTCATAAGAAGAAGAGATGACCATACGGACTGAACGTGGTGTTAACAAGCCGGGTTGCGATACTGCGTCTCTGTAGCATCATAATTCTGATTGTCGTATCAACGGACAGTTCTTAAACCCTGTGCCATGCAAAGTAGCCAGATTAGAACATGGCTGTATGCCGGCGGCTTATCTCGCAGTCAAACCTGGAAATTTAATTGCAGCAATATGACAAAGGTCGTCAAGCGACGTTCATTAAGTTCCTAGATAATTAATCTGAGTTTGAGATTCTAACTTTCTGCAACCAGTTAATTTCGAAGTTTAATTTTGGGATTACTTGTCTTAGATAAGGAATGCGGTATGAAACATCTATATACTAGTGCCCTGTGTGTAGTTTTCGTGTTGAGGTAGTAACATTGAATTCAACTTAATCTGATTGTGAGGCGTGTATGTCGATGTGGTAGCCGATACATTGTGTTTTTGGATCTTTCGAAGTTGCATAAAATAAAATTACGAAGTATCTATCCTTCCGATCTCCAAGAAGTAGTTGTCGGATCGGCCCACGATAAGTATGAGGCAGGTACTATAAACCTAATTATCTTTATGTGCATAACAATGTATTGTGTCGAGTTTAGCTGTTTTCTATTTTGTGTACTATTCCTGTTTCACACTCGGAAGCTTTACATATAGTTATGGTGTTGTGAAGATCGTTAGAATGAGATTTGAATCACCTTTTCACCATCCACTGTATAGGTTACTTCTGTCTTGTTGGACCAACGTAACAGGTTTTAAAATATCACTTTTATTTCCAATCAGAATTATGGGGTCCGAAATGTCTCTTGTTTCGCTTAGACTATGTCACCAGGAAATGGATAATCTGCAAGATAACATTCACGTAATGACTGAGCTATACTCACAGGCCTTAAGACGTCTCATGACCTCTTTTGATGTGTGTTGGATCATGCATCATTGTGATAACTGAAGAATAAGAACCAACTAGATGCCACTTATTTTATTGTACTTCTTATAGGCTCAATATGTTTCAGGCACTACTATGCCCATCATCAGGAGCTCGCGACTATGATGTTGATTACCGCATTGGTCGTCTCGTTCCAGAGTTGCTGTAGGTCGGAAGTTAGGTGCGGGTAAGTTGGAGTAGTGTCCGGGTTGCAGCTGCAACTTGGACACTACTCCAACCTACCTGCACCTAACTTCCAACCTACAGCAACGCAAGAACCAGACGACCAATGTGGCAATCAACATTATAGTCGTAAGCTCCTGATGATTTACATAGTAGTGCCTGAAACATATTTATCCTATAAGAAGTACAATAAAATAAGTGGCATCTAGTTGGTTTTCATTCTTCAGATTTTCCCCTGACCTCGTTCTTTGTATTCATTAGCCTTGTATTAGGTGTCAGTATATCAGTAATGAACCGCACACTCCAAAAGTAAACAACTTAGGAATTAAAAAAACTGATAAAATTGGAACTTAAAAATTTTTAATTTCCACACAGAATTTTTATAAGAATTTATTAAGCAGGAGAAGTTGAGCTACCTGTAGGCTTCTGGAATTAGCTTGGAATAAATTCTGTCCGTGATGATGATAATTATCGGATTCCGTAACAGAGCACAGTAAGCTTTACACTCGCTTTAATATTGGCTTTGACTTGAGATATTTCTACGCCCGTAATGTGGGAATGCCAAACATGTCTATCAGCAGGCTTGCTACATCCACGAACCTTGTCAAAGTATTAATAACGAAACCCAATTAAATCCCCGCGGTTTTCGTATTTCGAGGCTAAATAAAATCATTTAAAATTATGACTGTTGTTAGAATAGATGGTATGTAAGAGACAGTTAAGAATTTAATTAATTTCAGTCAGCATCAGCATGTGAGCGAATGCCAGCGATATATGAAATTTTCGTTGTGGTGTGCACACAAAATAAATTCAAGAGCTAATCTGTAACACAGTTTGTATTAAACCGGATAATTATTGACAGAATTTAAACATAGTGGAACAAACAGACTTTTTAAATATTCTTTCTGTTGTATCTTTAGAGCCCGAAGCGTTTCTAGATCTCACCTTCTTCTACAGAAAGATAATATGTGTTGTTTTAACCAAAAGTAGCCCAGATATTTGAGTCACGTCGTTTTTAGTGTCTGAAATTGTCGTTTATTCAAAATGGCCTAGCTTATCTTAGTGTAGAATATTATACATAAATTAGATTGAAGGCACGAAGGTTAGATATTACAGCCTTCAGTATTCTGCAGGGAATGAAAAATTTTCTCTTGTAATTAATTTCTATTTCTGTAGCAAAGCTGATCTAGTGACTGACCCTTTAATTTATTATTGTTCTATGTACTGAAAATTAAAGAAATATCGAACTGCAAAACCACAGAGGAAACTGACTGCAGACAAACGAACATTAAGAAAAAAGAAATATATATTGAATGACGAGAATAAGTAGTGCGAGGAAGAAAAGGTGTAAGAGGAAGAAAGAGGTAGTAATAGGAAATCCTGATAAAATTTGTAGAGAAATAAGAAAATAGAAAGAGGCAGAAAATACGAAAATTGTCGCTAAAAGACACTGAAGGAAAATGAAAGGGAGGGAGGAAGAAGGAAAAAGAATGTCGAATAATGTAGAGTGAAGGAAAAGAAAATGGAGGATAATAAGGAAGAGGAAAGAGGGCTAGATACAGTGAGATGACGAATTATAGAATTAAAAATCAAAGGAAAAATGAAAGAGTTACAGGATATAAACTCAAAAAAAAAAAACGAAGTGAGGAACGACGGAATTACGAGCGGTCCGTCATTGTGAAGAGTGACAACGGTTGTTTGTAAATGGGAGGTCAAATAAATACATTTGACTAATTAATTAAAATGTCACGTGGATAAATAATTGCATAAATGTGATGGTAGAGAACATTAAATTTAAAGAAATGATAGCTATAAATAATAAAACAAGAGAAAAATGCACGAAGTGATTGAACATATTCCGCTTCAGATACTCGACCAATTGATCTTACGAATATGGAGGAATTTCTTTTATAAACAAGACCGCTAGAATTAAAGATTAATAATACGGTCAGAAAGAAAAAGGAAAACCATAAAGTACGTACGATGTCCGAGAAGTGAAGTCAGTACGACCTTCAGAATAACATGAAGTTGAAGCATAGCTCTTTTTGGGATATGGCACTTGCTGCTGCAACAAGGCTGTCAGTATTGTAAAGAAACTTTACAGGATGCTGCCGGCACTACAGCTATAACACGTCCTGTGACGTCTGCTCAACAAAGGCGAATAAAGTGTCTATCATACGCGTCACATCTAGATTCTAATATAAAAGAATGGTTAATGTCAAAGTGGAATTTAAACGGAATAAATATTGGATGACGCTCAACATTTAGAGTCTTTTCCTTTGTAAATCCTCTAAGTACAAGTACCCAATAGTAACGAGTAAAGCCTCGCCTGTCCACACACGAGGAAATGAAAGGAAAAATTGAATATACCATTCGTTATGTAAACGAGACATTCGCCTGAAAATGGAATCGCCAAGTGGCTGAGTAAACAGCACTCCTAAGAAGTCGGTCAATATAGCCGACGACAAACAGATAGGGAGCCAAGTGGCCACCATTACATGGCATTTGCTGCATAACCTGCAAATAACTTGGCTGATTTCCAAAAGAAACTTTGTGGCCATAATATCTTTCCCACCCCCTTTCCAGAGCTGTAAGAAAGAAGCAGGTATGTTTTCAAGTAACTCTAGCCTAGACGTAACAAACTGCTTAAATTCAACCCTTTGCGCTTGTAATCGTGACGTAGACTTTAAAGCTCATATAGCTGGGATTTATTATAATGGGTTCTTCTCTTCTGGTAGGGTTCGTTTCTATGCAGATTAAGAACAACATTAAATGATGTGCAGCACAAAGTAAACATAAATTATAGAACGTTTATTCAATATGTCACCCAACAAATGCATTCCGTGATACATCATTTATGACTTATGTCAACTCCTTCATGTTTCGGCACCAAAGGTGTCTTCGTCAAGGAGTCATTCAAACAAAGGTATATAAAGCCAGTGTGCCTCTACGTGTTCCGCTCCTCCTCATAAGGATGATTAAAATTCACGTCCGTCCGTCTGTATGTTTCCCAAACAACATATGTTGACGATTTTAGTAATAATGATACCATAAAATGCTACAAATATTTGGATGTTGTTTTACGTCACAAGTACCTAAAATGCTATCGGCAGCGGAAGCTATATATAGGCTAATACACCGCCTAGAAGTGGGCTGGTTTGCGGAGTCGGTATAGCGACTGGCTACGGGCTGGACGGTCCGGGTATCGAATCCGGGTGAGGGCGAGATTTTCCGCACCTGTCCAGACCGGCCCTGGGGTCCACCCAGCCTCCTGTACAATGGGTACTGGGTGTTTCTCGGAGGTAAAGAACGGCCGGGGCGTGACGCTGGCCCATCACCCCTTCTGGTGCCGTGGTCAATATAGAGTAGACCTATACCTTTACCCCTCCTATGGGCTGTACGGCCTGTACAGAGCCTCAATGTCTGTATCAGGGTGCACTTTACCTTTTACCTTACTGCCTAGAAGCTGTAGAGGTGACCCTACATATCTTACAAGTTGCGAGGTTGTGATGTAGAACAATACCCGGTATCTGCGTGTTTAAAACAAACATTTAGTCTTGAAGTCTCTTTACATCACATGACGCTAAGGTAAACAAAAGGATTATGGTATCTGAGGTATAGAACCCAAAACTAAGCGTTTTATGAAGCGGGTAGGAATTTTACTCTTAATCCCGCCGTATTTATCCACTTAGCCTACGCTTTTTTGTGACCCTTAAATCGAACATCATAGCACATTGTAGTGCAGTGCGTTAGTGCGTGAGGCTTGTTACGTACCTCATTTTCAGTGCAAAGCTTTTGTTGAAAGATCTCTTCAGATTAGTGTGTTTTTGAACAACCCCCCTACGCAGTATTTCATACGCAGTGTAACAGGTATATATCTGGACGTCTTCTTAGCTCTGCCATCAGAGTATTCCTGTCCACAATAAAAAACATTCAAACCAATAAAGAAGGTATGTTGAAAGCGTTTAAAGGGTTGTTTATACCAAATAACAGAAGACTTTTGAAACCGTTTTTACGAGTGTATATGTATTTCTCTTCTATAAAACATATTTCCCTTGCTATTAATTATTTTACTGCGAATGGGCCGAATATAAAGTGGCTCTCACACCACAATACTGTAGGCTGCTTACTTTCTACTTGCTTAATACGTGCTACATGTTCAGTTCCGCTTAACTTACAGTTGACACTGATATTCATAAGGTACGTACCGAGAAATTAGTCGCAATATGACGGCTTCTTCCACTTAGTTGTTATCAGTATCAACCGATTGTTATAGTAAAGATATAATGTGGATAATATTATATTCGTTGCTTCCTAACTTCCCGTCACGTATGCATTTGTATCAGGAGATTCTAAAGAGATCTCCTGAAAGAGAGTGAGGGTGTATTTTGGGTAAAGGGGAATCAAAATGTTGTGATTAAAATCAGTCTTGGTTTTGAGAGCATGAAGGATCGTTGGTTTACACCGTCTTTGAAGAAGATTCTGCCTCTATGCTAGGTTGATGGAATTACGTCCAGCTATAAGCTGCTCAGGGCCATAATTCCTTCACCCTGAAGATGGAAATACCACGTTCCTCCGAAGCACCGATGTAAACTTACGATCCGACACCGTGTAAAAACCCCAAAGACTGCTATCTGCTAAGTAGGCTACCCACAGCGAAATCCTGAAAACATGTATAAAATGTCAGGGTATTTAAATAGATGGAAGTGGAGTACCGCACTGAGCAAGGTATTGAATTAGACCAGCATATGTGCCGAATGATGAACCTATATGACCTAGGCCCTGTTGTACTGTGTAGGACGGTCTCGATAGGAAATTCTGAAAGAACCGTCCATTCTCTGACTAACTGTACCAAATTTCCTTGTAACAATTTTCAAATAAATACTCTCATTTTACGACAGCAAATTTGTTTTTTTTTTACTGCAAGAATGGTGGAAGACATATTGAGTTATTTTACCGGCTGTTTGCCTCGAACATGACTGCCTGGCAAGATAACATGAGCTAAACTTTCTCCCCGTTAGCTGTTTGACAGAAATTACACTTCACGTAAAGTATAAAAAGGAGGACCATTACTTATTTTTTCCCTTGCATGAGGGAAGGCGACACAATGTGGATGTAAGAAATGGCTTGAGTGTGACATTGATTGATGTGCAGGAGACACGAACTCAGCAAGGAAGAAGAGAGGGATGCATTACTGTCCGGTAAGCCACGTTATTCCAGATATATAGGTTTATGACGCATATTCCCATACAATAAAAAATCATAGTGTGTCTACTTCGAGCACTTAGGGATTATTTAAAACCCTTTATGTGTTCCTATTTGATAGTTAAGTCTGCCAGCTTTCGCAGAAGGCTATAAAGGAAAGGGTTTCGACGATTTGAAGCCTGTTGTTTGCTACTATAAATCTGCAGGCCTAGTTCCAACAACTATGTGTATTTCCGACATAGTGCATGTCTAAGTTTCGTATCAGACATTAAGCAGCCATTATTTCCCTGTATAATATTAGGCGACTGGTCTCTCTGATTCATACTATATTCTCCGTGAGGTACGATTTGAATCTTCAACTAAATGAGGATTAATTCTTTCCGCGTGCTTCAGTTTTCCTTTATCAGTATCATTCCACCAATGGTCCAAACTCATCTTCAAATTAATAGTGTAATAAATATAAGGACGACCGGGCGAAGCCTGAGAACCATCAAATAAAATAGTTTTTATCGGATATCGGGGAACATTCGATAGAAGAGTATTTTTCGTGTTTATTTATTCTTCATTGTGCTGGTAACAGTTTACATTAAGGTAAGGACCCATGACTCAGCCATATAACCCTTCAAGGCACGTGTCATTTACACGTGGCACCTGCTGAACATTAAAAGAACTGCATTTTTTCACACGGCATATTGACACGTTTTGTTTGATTTTTACAAGAAGCAACAATTATTTTCGTAAACATTATTATCGGGATTTGTCTTTGTAATAGAGACGCAATGTGTTTTCTGTCAGTTGGGGACTAAATTTTTATATGTTCTCTAGATGAAGTTAATACTTAACGTTATTGCTACTGAGCGTTGCTTTAGAAGTCAACGTGATTAAAGTCCAAGGGGCAAATTCCTATATGAAGTCAGTTTTGTTGTAGAAGAATAAGGCAGAAGGGTCTTTTCTTGTCCACAGAATGAACTGTCTTGGAGGGTGATTTCAAAGCTTCCCTTGGATCGGGAGAGGTGGACAATCCAAAGTGCTCATCTGATTGATTGCTGCCAGGCCGGAGCGGACCGAGCGCGTTTCGGAGATTGAATTACTCGTTGCTTCGCTTGGTGCTTCCCACATTCGAGGAGGAGCTTCGTAATAGCGTGGAAGTCGACAATGGTTTCTCCTCCCCAGTACGAATTATAACATAGGAGATTACTGAACCCAGAACGAATACTGACCCTGCTCCCCTGTCCTGACATATTACACATATACTCTTTGTGTTACTCTTGTAGTATTTTGTGCGAAACTTAATACTGAAAAATGTCTTCTGCACACGTTAAATTTGTAGGATACAACTTTGCGTTTCGCGTTTTCGCCATCTTCGCAAATGTCGACTTGCAATATTTATTACAAAATGTTTAAATTACTTTACGGTCAGTCTTCGTGACAAAGTCAACGCACGCAGTTCAAGTGCTTCTTCAGTTATCAGTATGAAACTTACAGCTAAGTGCCGCCATCTTTTATTAAAATATTAAGGAAAGTTACGTATTTTTCTTACAATTTACCATGCGTCACAGCAGGACCCTGGCGTTCATGGCGGTAGGGTGACCCTCCCGCCTCCGATTGCGCGCGTCAGCCATGACAAAACACTAGCCTTTACTTCGCAGAGATTGTTTTCCTATGCGGCATTAACATAGTGGTCTTTATAATCGAGAGGCATTAGTTTCCTTGTTGCTGTAATGAGTGAATTTTCAAACATTATGTGGACAAATTTTATATTTCGACATCTCACAGCTATTTAATGGGTGCATTGTCGCATAACGGATAGAGGTTAATAGGGATTATTAATTTTTGGGGGGAAAGTGTGCGATAAGTACAGACATTTGACACGTTAAGGACTTGTCGCTGCATGAGACCTGAACTGTGAGCTAACAGTCACGCAAGGATTCGTCCCTGAGCTCACGATATCTCTAAGACATTGGTTCTCAAAGTGTGCTCAGCGGATCCCAAGAGATCCACTACCAGTTCCCAGAGGACCCGTGGATACATATCTGTAATGGCCACTTTGAAGTTTACTTACTTTGTAATTACAAGAATAATGATTTGTTAACAATAATCGCGGAACTTCTTTAATTGGCAATATGCTTATTTTGTACAAGGCTGGAATGTCTAATTAAGAAACTTTCTATACTCACGAAGCGAACGACATTCATTTCAGTGACGGTCATATCATGCAGTGCGTTGCTACACATGCTGCTGAAGTTTATTCTTAGCTAACTGAAATTGGTTTGGAAATAAAAGATTTTAATTTTGGATACCAATCATCCGGACACCTTATTTACGTGAACAGGGATGTGAGGATCCGTGTTTATTTTTCGAAGCCAGAAAGGGTCCGCAAGGATAAAGTTTGGGAAACACATCTCTAAGTTATCATACATGGTTTCAACTTTAGGTTCTTGAAATCTCTAAAGGGTTTGAAATGTTAGAAATAATCTTGCAATCTATCATTCTTGATATCCGCTTCAGTCGCAGCCTGTATTTCGTTATGTCTGCTTTGTGCGGTGCTATTAAACTGTCGTGAGCGAAATATTTAATGAATAGATTACCTACTGTAGATGGGGAGGTAAAGGTAAAGCAGTCCAGTTACAGGCCTGTAGTGGCCCAGACGGTTCCAGGAAGTTAAGGTTCCCAGATTTCATGACAACGGTACAGGATGGTCGTAAGGTTGTCAGCCTTACGCGCCGGCCGCCTTTACCCCCAGGAAATGCTCCTGGTACTCATTTCTGTTAGAGGCTGAGTCGACCCCAGGGCCATAGTGCGATCGGAAGGATTTTATATCAATGAAAAATTCCAATGACACCATCTGGAATCGAACCA
>Ga0123352_10021718_pt1 | contig 10229 bp, 8 predicted proteins | sample TergutLab28metaG_FD_89700 | JGI IMG/M metagenome (GOLD analysis project Ga0123352, IMG submission 89700) | Labiotermes labralis P1 segment gut microbial communities from Petit-Saut dam, French Guiana - Lab288 P1 | ecosystem: Host-associated > Arthropoda: Insects > Digestive system > Gut ...
CCGGTGGGGACGAGATTTTCCGCCCGTCCAGACCGGCCCTGGGGCCCACCCAGCCTCCTGTACAATGGGTACCGGGTCTTTCCCGGGGGTAAAGTGCGGCCGGGGCGTGTTGCTGACCACTCATCCCCTTCTAGTGCCGCGGTAATGGAAGAGTAGAGCTATACATCTGCCCACCCTGTGGGCCACACCGGGCCTGTAACGGGATCACTTTACCATTACTTATAAATTAGATTAAACTGATAGTAAAACGCTATAGTGAGGCATTCATATGAGGCGACAGAAATGACAGAAGAATATAAGTTAAGAAGCTTAAATAATGCGAATGCTACGATCGTCCAGAAAGTACGAAGAGTTCGAACACGCCTTTTAGTACTAAGCAGTTAGAGTGGATAAAAAGAGGCGGGTTTGGGTTAGAGAAACCCCTTTAAGTTGCACTGCAGGGCCTCTTCGAGCCACGTATAGACATTTTGTTTCCTATTTCGTGAATATTCACAGAATGCTAGTGGACTCGTACGACAGTCAGTGCGAGAGTTCATCGACTCAGCGCAACCGCAACAATTCATCCTACCGTAGGGGATGGGCAATACAGTAAAAAATTTAAATTACCCCTTATTCCTATCCTCCCTCCGTATCTGAACTATCCCCTTCATCCTTCAAGGTTTTTATAGCCCTAATTTTTATATTTTATACGTCCTACCAAGCCAGGAAAGAGAAAGTTTCAACATAAATTCCTAACCATAATATCGTAAGCATGGTTGAGGGTTGCTAACTCACGAAGCGAATTACAAGGGTACCAGAGGAACACCGTTCCACATGTGTCTTCTATTTGGTGACAAGATATTCTTTACGGATTCACTCCGTCGTATTGTAATTCATAAAAAAAACATGGAACTTGCAGCTTATTTAAACAGAAGAGCATGTTCCAGCAGTGTGTTGTTCATTGCTGAAAATCATACAGGACTGGTTTAAGGTTGTCACAGGATGTGAGGCTTCACCTCTCAGTCGCCCTTCGCTGCTGTTGGTGTTCGGTACATACTGTACGGTACAACAATCCGCGCAATTGGTAAGACTGATTTCTACAACCTGTTGTTCTAATGAGTGGGCCGGGATGGCTAAGGCTGGACGGTCCTGGTATTGGATCCCGGTGGGGACAAGATTTTCCGTACCCGTTAAGACCTGCCCTGAGGCCCACCCAACATTCCGTAAAAGGGGTACCGGGTCTTATTCCCATAAATGAAGCGGCCGGGTCGTGGCGTTGGCCACGCAATCCTATGTAGCTCCGAAATATAAGGGAAGAGTAGTACTATTCCTCTGCTTATTTAATTAGTATACCAACTGATGCACATACATAAAAATTCCACATTAAAACATTAAAATTACTCCGACATGTTTCGATCCTAAGTTCATCATCAGGGAGCTACACTTTCCTCGCTAAAGTCACTATTAAAATTACTCACTGATTGGTATGCCGCAGCAAAGCACAGGACGCACACCCGTTGTCGGGCACTCTCAACATCATAACCTTACACAATAAGACATGCTGCCACAACACCCTGTTTATGCAACGAAATTAATCAGTGAGTAATTTTAATAGTGACTTTAGCGAGGAAAGTGTAGCTCCCTGATGATGATCTTAGGATCGAAACATGTCGGAGCAATTTTAATGTTTTAATGTGGAAATTTTATGTATGTGCATCAGTTGGTATACTAATTAAATAATTCGACGTTATGCACGGTGCAGCAATAAGGATATTCCTCTGCTGTTCCACTGAAACTTCGTGGCCTGTTCTGGGGTGAATGTTATCTTTAGTGTAATGGATTCAGCTCCATTACATCGTCTTTAAAGTCATGATTTGTCAAATCACCTCAAATATTTATTGGTTTAGTCCAATTTTATGACATATGATTTGATGTGATATATTTATTAACTGCAATCGAGTTTCCACCCGCTGGCAGTGGTCGGTAAACTTGTACAAAAATAGAAGGCAGCTATGTACATGGGGAGAAACAATACACAAAATAGTACAAAAACACAGAACACACAAAATAGGGAGCAAAACATGCAAAAACAAGGCAACAAACATAAAACGAATAATTAAGAAATATAAAAAAAATTAAATTTGACCTTAGTAATTAACCAACTTAATGCTCAAATTTTTGTTTTATAGTAAGTTTATTTTACGCTTCTACATGTTTCGAGCACTGTTGTGCTCATCATCAGGAGTTCAAAATTGTACTATAGAGCATCTGGTATCATCACACCTGTAGCTGGCCGTCCCGTGCACAGGTTCCTGATGATGAGCACATAGTGCTCGACACATGTAGAGGCATATAATAAACTTATTATAAAATAAGAATTTGTGCATCAAGTTGGTTAATTACTAAGATTACACTGAGATGCACGGTCAGCAAAACATCAAAATTAAATTTGATGTTCATAGGGGCGTGCATCGTAATATATTTTTATAGTAAAACCAACTAGATGCACCAACGTTTCAAATTTATTTTATTTAGAGTAACACTCTACATGTTTCGGACGGTCTTTCCGTCCATCATCAGGAGTTCAAGACTGTACATACAGCAACAGGCATATGTCAAACAGATACTGCTGTCTGCTTGCTAGCAAGCAGTAGCAGTATCTGTTTGACAAATTTGAAACGTTGGTGCATCTAGTTGGTTTTACTATAGAAATATAAAACAATTAATTAGAGCATAACAAAAAGCAAAAGGCTGCACCCGCTAACACAAGTTTTTACAGTTCCTAGTCTACATAACTGTTCTACACATTGTAATTCTGAACATCCTCTTGCCCAATCTATCACCCGTATTTACCACGCTTTATAAACCAAATATTATTTCACACGCTATAATACAGTCACTTCCATTTCTTCCCTGTTGTAGCTGTTTTCACTGTTGTCTCATTCTATTAATCTTCCTAATAACATTTCCTATACGTCCAGTTCATTTAGTAGTTCTTCTGCATCATTCTAAAATTCAATTATTTATTGTACACTTTCCTATTACCTGCATCAATCTATAAACATCCAAATCTATTCCCACGTACTTATACCTCAACAGAATATATCTGTAAGCACCATTCCATTGTATCGCTGTATGATCAGTGGCGTTTTAGTAAGGCCGTAAGCGTCAGCGTGTTCTGAAGACGAACTGCTGCTACGTTTCTCTCTCGTTTTAAATTTCCAAAATTTACTGAAATACAAATCACATATGCACCTCTCTACCACCAGCAAGCTTTCCTGTCGAATAACTGTAATTTCAACATGGCGTATTTAACATACTCTTAAGCTGACGCGTTATACAGTTTGCCATTATTCGTTTTGTACCTATTTAGACAAGATTTGTATCTCATAAATAATTCTGCGACATCTACATTCTTTGCTTATGTCAGAAATGTCGCGAATGTACGTACAATCACATTGCTATCCCATAATCAGTAAGTACGTATTTGTTATAATAACACGAGCAACCAAACAATACTTGGAGAGGCCGATCTGACGGCTTGTCATCCTGTGTTTTGAATTAGCGTTTGCTTACTGAAACGGAGGCTGTAAATTATGAAGTGGAAACCCCGAGCCACAAACACTGGGCTGTCCATCAATACCGATCCAGTAGGGAAGTGACTTTTACTGCCCGGGACCTGTTGTATGTCCTTTCATGTTAGGACGGATCAGTTGCTGTTGGGATGTGCCGTAATGAGAGGGCAGTCAAATCATAGTGACGGTCATGTGTAAACCCCACTTCGTGGAGCAGATTTCTTGTTCACAAGTTAAAGGTGGCTCAGATAATCAAGAAATCTTTTAAGGAACTCAAAGTTTCATTTACGTGTTCACAAAATTCCGCAAGTTTTTGACCTGCAACGTTTTGTAATATGCTACTTTTCACTCCCCCACGTGTACAAAGATAAGATAACTGTTAGTAGAGAGTCCCAAAATCTCGGTTGTTTCTGTCTGAGGCCTTCGGTCTTCCAGGTACTTACGCTGCGTAACATCCAAGAAGAGCAAATGCCTAAACTGCACCAAGACGGAAGCCTGAAATGTTTCCATCTGCTTAACAAACGTATTCGCAGCTATGTTCCTTATCTGGATGCTGCCTCTTGCACCCGCAATCTGCAGACGTTTCATTTCGTAGTGTCAAAGTGCCCACTTAACATAGACCTACATTTCTCTGACATTCATTGTAATGTTCTTATCTAAGATACGAGTGGGTCTACCAATTAAAGAACATAAAATGAAACTTTCGAGAAAATCCGTCGTTTTAATAATGGCGCTGTAACGCGCAGTCTTAGAGATAACAGGGTTAACTGCTAGCAGTGTGGTGTCACGCTTTGAGGCCTTCCACTTGCTAAGAAGGAGTTTTGTCATAAATTGATCAACCCCGTTACGATAAACTGTATGTACATTAGAATTTCTTCCTCTTAGGCATGTTGTTCCACGTTTTTAATCACGTACAGTACTGATGTTGAAATTCCAATATGAACTCCAAAATTCGTAACGTTCCAAACTGGTCCTCAGGATTTTCCTTCCCTAGTTCAAAGTTATTCACAATAAATCCCGTTTAACTGATATTAGCAAGTACACCCCTGGAACTGTGTAATGTGACTCAACAAATATCCATCTTCCGTACGTCCGTCCGTCCGCCCGCCCTCCCATAGGTCTGTCGGTCTATCTATCAATCTACCTATCCACCCACCCACCCACCCACCTACCTACCTACCTACCTACTTACCTACTCTGTGTACTCCATCTATGTATCTGTCTGTCTGTGTGTCTTTCCGCCTATCTATTTATCTATATCTGTATCTATGTGTATATATAAAATCCCCTGTTCGAATGGAAACCAAAGTTCCATCGCCACCATTCAGAAATGTCCCAACTGGCAATGACCCTTGCTCCTCCTGTAGTCCAAGTTCACACACACACACACACACACAGTTTCATTAACAGTATTTTTGTATTGCCATACTACCTGTGTCTAGACTTCCAATGTTTTTGCTTCCCGCGATGTTATCATGCCGATATTCCATAATAATAGTTCGTGTCTTCTACGAACTTTTCATTCCTTGCCCATTTCTTGCATTTGTTTCAATCACCATAACAATGTCATGACAATCCGCTTATGTAGGTTCGTTTTCTCTATTTATCATATTAACTTATTGTTCCATATCGCCTTCACGCCCTGTTCAAATATCGACATTCTCTGACGTGCATTAATTACAACTTTTTTTTTTTTATTCTGAAGGCTTCTTAGTCCTGTCCGATGTATCACACGGAGGACTTATCATCGCTGAATATTCTTGTTTGCTTCACAATTTTCAGAATAGGAAAAATACCCCAGTGATAGCCGAGTAATGCCGTCTGTAAGGTCACAGCCACCAGCCTTTTGCTATTCGATCTTGGTATTTACTTCATGTTACGGCCGTCTCACATTTTCTTATTGGTTTTCAATAAATCTGAACAACGATCCATCCTTCAGCTGCCAATCCGCTCCACACCCCCTGACATCAACACTTCTGGTTCAATCCCGGCAACTGGGGAGAGGGAACCTACTGAGTTTTTAGTAGGTACGAGAGCTTCGTTCAGAGGCTGCAGTCGAAGAAGCCCGGACAGGCTATTGAAAATCCCGCTGCATTTGACGTCCCGAACCTAATTTTGCAGTTCTCCGGGACACGACTGTTTAATAACCATAAAACCGGGACTTTCCGGTAAAAACTGGACAAATTGGATCCTTATGTTCGGTAAACATACTTAAGTGTTTACATGTGAAGGTACATGGATATAAATCCATAGTTTTCATTGAGTAAAACAAATTATCCCATGCATTTCATTACAGGGACAAGCACTGACGGATGTGCGGACAAGGTAATGTTTGCTGCACAGTTACTAAATAAGGCAACGTTAGAAATGTGTGTGAAGATGCGGGTGGCTGAATGTTGTGCTGAATTTGTAGGATTAGGCTCAGCATTAAACAACTTAAGCTGTAAATTTTTATAGAGATTTAATTATAGATTCCTCCTCACTCTCTCCTTCTTAGTTAGCTCGTCGCTTTCTGCAAAGCTCCGCTGCACTTTGTGCGACAGAGATTTTAATGTTAATAGAAGCTCATGGCCAAGCCGAACATCTGTCGTCTGTAAGAGAAGCTGGTTGGATGGAGCCATAGTTGCTGCGACAGCAGATTCACATCACGTAGGCTTTACTTTCCACATTCGCTGCATGTTTCACAGACACGCCCTTCTCCTGTTCAACGAGCAGGCTGTGACTGTCTTTCCTTCATTCCTTCTCTTCTTTCTTTCTCATTTAGTTATGTCAGTCACCCCCGTTTTCTTTTAATTTACCTGTGCCTCATCAGGAAATTTCATTTATTTTTTCTGTTGGTTTGTCCTTCCAGTTACGCTTTCTATATGCCTATTTATTTTTAGGTTTTTCTTTCTTTTTATCCTGCTCTGTTTTCTTATGCCTCTAGTTTTAGAAATTACCTAAACTTATTTGTTATTACGATCTGTTCATTTTAGTTTCTTCCGTTATTTAACATTATGTTACACTGTTTGAAGTTTTCCATCCCGAAGTGTTATAACATACAAATAAATACTATACGTCAGTCAATAACACAATTTTTATTTTATATACAGTGGTATATATGTCAGGGCGACATGTTTCGACCTAGTCGGTCATCCTCAGGCCCTCCGAGAACCCAGACCCATGAGTTGTTTAGTTTATCCGCATTGTGGGATCCCAAATGCTCACAACTGAAATTTGTGAGCATTTGGGATCCCACAATGCGGATAAATTAGACAACTCTTGGATTTGTTTTCTTGGAGGGTTTGAGGATGACCGACTAGGTCGAAACATGTCGCCCTGACATATATACCACTGTATATAAAATAAAAATTGTTATTGACTGACATATAGTATTTATTTTTATGTTATACTGATTTCCATTGTTTCATTTTAGTTGTATTTATATTTCTAGAATAATTAACTGTGTTTCTTTTTTATGCCAATCCATATTTTAGTTACTGTCTCTGTCTCTTGTAATTAAATCAGCTATATTTCGGGCTGCAGAGGTTAAACATGGCCACTGTGTATTATGCACAACCGGTACAGGTGTGTTCAGAATAGACAGGAACATCGTGTACCTGAATTGAAGTTTTCAAGTGGTGCTAGTACTTAAACGAAATGGCGAAGAGCGCCGTTTAATGACGGAGAATTGTTCGGCTGAGTTGGGATGCATCCTTTTTTTTAATTGTGTATCATGCTTTCTTTATCTTATCCTCATTACCTTGGCAATTAAATTTTTCACTCGCGTTGAATGCCTTTCTCTTCCCTTGGTAAAAATAATTTTTACGTATTCTTGGTTTATTTTACGGATGTTTTAATTACTGAGAGTAGCCTACATAATGTTGAATAGGTTGATTAGTGAGTAATAAATTGCAAGTGACATGAAAGGAAGCGATCGTGCAGTAAATGGGAGTGCTGTGCTGTTCGGGAATTTTCCGGGACTGACAGAGAAATCCACAGAAATCTCTCAAAATAATCGGTTTCTTATCCGAGATTTGAACCCCGCACCTTCCGACTATGAGACAGGGGTGCTGCGATGTTTCGATCGGTAAAGTAAACGTTTGCCAGATGATATGACTTACACAAGTCGAGGGCCTGCAACAAACCGGGCAGTTAAGAAAAGAACATCTGGATGAAGCAGAAACAACCCATTGTTGGTGGCAGCCTAGCGACATGGCGTGTCAGAGCTCGCATGTTCCGCAGACGTAACTCTCTGGCCTTCTTTACTTGCGGTGACTTCTTACTCCGAGTGCTCCAATAATAATTCCCTGCCTCTGTAAATTACCCAGTTTCTTCCTAGCACCAAAGGAATTATTCACGTCCATACCCCCTTTTCCCCAACCTCCAGCCCCAGGAGCGTGTTTGAGGTTGCCTAATCTCACGGGTCTTTGTTTTATTAGACGCTGGTGAAGTGTTAGATCGTGAACAGTGTAGTGTGAAGGCATGGAGAGCAAACGTCAAGTGTGTCTTCCGGGTTGGGTGCACAAGGCAAGGTGCAAAACTCGACCACACTCTATGAGGTGTAAATTATACTCACGTGGATTTGGGATTCGCTTTCTCTCTTTCTCTTTGTCTACGTATTATTAATTATAACAGTCCCAAAGTGTCGTAATTAACATACTGAAAGGCGTTTTGTTGAAGTTGTTTATAAAATATTACTAGGCAACTCAACCGCATGTACAGCAGCATGGTGTACCCACTCATTGTCAACTGCACCATGTTCATAGTAGTGAATTTATTTCTGTCAGTATAATATGTTGCAAAAGCCCGTCCTGGCGAATGTAGATAGTAGATAACTGAAGAATAAAAACCAACTAGATGACACTTATTACATTATTGTACTTCTTACAGGCTCAACATGTTTCGGGCACTACTATGCCCATCATCAGGAGCTCGCGGCTATAATGTTGATTACCACATTGGTCGTTTCATTCTTGGTTTGCTGTAGGTTGGAGGTTAGGTGCGGTTAGGCTGGAGTAGTGTCCGGGCTGCAGGCTAAAGCACGACGAGTCGTGCTTTAGCCTGCAGCCCGGACACTAGTTGAGGCCTTTATTCTTCTGGGATCTTACGCGGCGTAGGATGGCAGCTGGTTATAGACGTTGCGGGATAACCTGTTGGTTCCATCTTCTTGGACCGCTTGATCCTTGAAGTTGGGACCCCTAGACTGCCAGCCAACGCGTCGTAACGTCCCAGAAGAGTGAAGTACTGGATTTCAATATGTGGCCGTGCCAAAATTGTTGCATGCTCTAGTGACCTCATAATGGCAAGAACAGTTCGCCAGAGCGGCAAAGAAATTGGATTAAAGTAATCGGCTTGCAGTTCGGAAGCCACTTATCTAATCACGACACTTCTCTTTTTACTCCTAATGACTACTAGGACGGTCAGATCTTCTCTGAATTCCTCTAACAAAAATATATTTGTTCTGTTCTTTCTAAGGAGATTGTTTCGTACGTAAGTATTCGGGGTTTTGAAACCACTTAGTATTGTAGGTTGACAATACGTTTCGGAGGAACGTACTCTTGACATCTTCAGGGTGACGGAATCATGTCCTGGTAGATGCGGAACTGATGAGGAGAAGAACTGAGCTGCAAGGGATGTGGTCACTGAGAACCAGATATTTAGAAACTGGACAGTTTCTTGTCTATGCAGAGTATGCACTGTCAGGTGAGATGACAGTGATGAATGATTGACTGACTGGTAAGAATGTGGAGGAAATCCTTCGTGGCATACTTCTAGATGGGCTTATTATCTCATTTTTCTTGAAATGACAGAACATTTACAACATTTTGTAATTTTTTTGTGGTATAAGAACTAAGATTTGACAGTGAGGTCTGTCCAGTAAGAAGGATTGATGATCGCATAAGAGTCATTTTGTGTTTGAGGATTGTGCCATGCAGGTAGCCACAGTTTTCTTCTTTCCCGCATTTCTCCTTTATTTTCCTTCCCGTAATTCGAGGGGTAGCTAATGGATGGCACCATTCGTGATGTCATGGTGTCTGATGCACACCACTGAGTATTCGCTCGGTTATGTGAACCAGTTAGACAGGATGTTCTGTGGCCCTAGGATAATGGTTCTGCCAACTGGCCTATTCTTTAGATGAAATCTCACACGATTCCCTAAAACTCCCTTGCTAATGAAATGAACGATCATTAAATTAACCCTTTGAATAAAGATGGTATGCCAATACTTGTGTGTAAATTGCTTCCCGATAACCGAAAGAACATAGCTTTAGTTGAAGAATAAAACACCAACTTGATGTCACTTGCTATTTTATTTCACTTCTTATGTACTCAACATGTTTCGGATATTAATATACCCATCATCAGGGGCTTGCGACTTTGTTGTTGAATTACCACATCTGTTGTTTTGTTCTCGGTTCTTTGTGTGTTGGAGATTTGGTGCGGCTGGGTTTGAGTGGTGTCCGTGTTGCAGGCTTCAGCTGGGTATATTAATATCCGAAACATGTTGAGTACCTAAGAAGTGAAACAAAATAGCAAGACACACAACGAACCGAGAACAAAACGACCGATGTGGTAATTCAACATCACAGTCGCAAGCTCCTGATGATGGATATATTAATGTCCGAAACATGTTGAGTACATAAGAAGTGAAATAAAATAGCAAGTGACATCAAGTTGGTCTTTTATTCTTCA
>Ga0123352_10021719_pt1 | contig 10229 bp, 5 predicted proteins | sample TergutLab28metaG_FD_89700 | JGI IMG/M metagenome (GOLD analysis project Ga0123352, IMG submission 89700) | Labiotermes labralis P1 segment gut microbial communities from Petit-Saut dam, French Guiana - Lab288 P1 | ecosystem: Host-associated > Arthropoda: Insects > Digestive system > Gut ...
CCAGTAATAATTGGAGCCACTGGAATAGTAACGAGAAGCTTAAAGAAAAATTTGGAAACTATACCAGGAAAACACTCGATAGATTCACTACAAAAGACAGCTATACTCGGAACATCACACATAATACGGAAAGTACTGCAGTGTGAAGCTTGAAGCATGAGCGGTGGGGATCACCGCTGGTTCAAGAGAAGTACCAGGAAGAAAAGGCCTGTGACAAGAGACATCCATATCGTATAATAATAATAATAATAATAATAGGCAGCAGCATTTATTAATTGTTATACCATTTTATTAACATCGGGTGTAAGTAGAATTAAAACTGCAGATTGTCTCCTACGGCTACGATTGAGGGATGGAACTACAGATAAGAAGGAAACCTGTGGGAGGTTGACGTAATTCGGGACGACGACATATTTCGGACGCTTCGGAAGTTGCCAAATGGATGCAGGTGCTGACTACTTTATCACGAGACTTTTTCACCCCTGACCTATCCAAATATAGATGACGTCAGCAGATCAATATTATCTTCGCCTCCTTACACCTGACGGATCGCAAGCTGAGCTTGAGACCCGTCTGGTATAGCCCAGTTCCTACGATCAGACCGAAAGTGGATGTATCACGGTCTCTAGAGCAATATTTCCCAATTTCACTTGGCCACGGAACTATTTCGCACTTGAAATATATTTGCGCAACCCAAAATAAAATTCCTATATGTTAAGGTAAAAGACTAGACCACAAATACGTAGGGTTAGAAAACCGTAAATGTTTATCAAGGATATGAGATTAGTATGTTCAATATAAATAAAACTTTATTTATGTAGGCCTGTACGAACAAGACAAGCAGTTTACATATAACAATATGGAGGCTTGCTCACGTAAACAATTTTCGCTGTGGAAAGACATGGTAGAGCCAGACAGGCAACAGATGACAATATAATACAGCGCGTGCCTTTTACATGCAGTATAACTAAAGCTACAAACACACACTCGGAATATATAATACGTGTCGTTTATCCACAGCAGGAAGTTCAGAAACTTTTTTTTTTATCGGGGGAAGAAAGTTATTGAACACGAAATATGTGTTTTGACTTCCTCGACAACTTTTAAATAAAAAATTTCTCATTATTAGAAGAAATGAGCAAAATATTTTCATAAATGTACGTAGATATTAACGTAAGTCCTCGTATTATTTTCAAATTGTAATGGAACTTGAATTTTCTCGACAGATTTTTGACGTTTTGCTGACCGTGCATCTAAGTGTATTTATCTCAGTAATTAACCAACTTGACGCACAAAATTTTTGTTTTACAATAAGTTTATTTCATGCCTCTACATGTTTCGAGCACGTGTGCTCATCATGAGGTCAAAATTGCATTACACAGCCTCTGGTATGAACACACCTATAGGTGTGATGATACCAGAGGCTGTGTAATGCAATTTTGACCTCCTGGTGATGAGCACATGTACTCGAAACATGTAGAGGCATGAAATAAACTTACAGTGAAACAAAAATTTTGTGCATCAAGTTGGTTAATTACTGAGATAAATTTCTCAACAGATTTTCGAAAAATACTCAGATCAAATGTAATGAAAATACGTCTAGTTGCAGACGAGTTGTTTCTTGTAGACGCGCAGAGATGTAAGTAGGCAGGCGGAAATGACGGAGCTAATAGTAGATTTTCTAAATTTTGCGAACGCCCCAGAAAGTGCCCTTTGGAGGCTAATACGAATGCTGTTACATAAAATAAAATAAAACAAACTCGTTTTCCAAATATGATTATTGCTTTTATTCGACGCTGAGTGTTGCAACAACTTAGAAAAATTTTAAGGAATTAATCATGGCCAAAAATGAAAATTATTTTAAGTGGACTTTACTATAATTATTAAATTATGGCTTTCATATTGTAATGGAATTTTGTTGCCGAAGCTGTCCTTTACGTGGCCTAATCCTGGGGTTCTGCGCAGTAGCGCTCTGGAGTGTTTATTAAAAATTTCCGTCCAGAATAACACATGGCGATTATGGAAATTGTTATTTTAGTTTTTGCTTAATTCATGACAGTTCTTACGACATTACTGTGGTCAGACCCAGAGTTCCTAAAATGGCGGTGGGAGTTTGGTTTGGGTTGCAGACGAATATGAGTAGGGACCTAGAGACTTTAATTACAGCTGAGGGCGTTTCCTCTGACAGCATATATAAATGCAGTCAAGAACTGTTACCATGACAATAGACGTTTCTAAACCCGGCCGGAATACTGCAAGAAGTAATTAAAGAGTGAGATCCCCTTTCGCCTAGAAGGAAGTTTTAGAGGGCTCTCCTGAAAAATTCTTTTCTGCCTCTTTGCCATGTACCCATCCGTATGTCTGGACCCATTGCTATATAATGTGAAATGTTATGCTCTTCTCACATGAGGATTGTTGAAAGTAAACTGTAATACAATGTTGAAATGGTTTTTTTTTTGATAGGGGCCATCCCATTGTGTAGTATCCCATTTCGTTTAATGATATGGGATACTATACAGTGCACGCTTATATTGTACCTTGTATATATTCTGCATTGACCTGATGGCTGTTTTACGGCCGAAACATGTAGCCCTGATGTAATTGATACTTCATCAATGCGTTGATATACATATGTTGTGTTTTAGACGGTAATATATATATATATAATTTTTTACACAACACATCCTTAATCTGTTCTTAATACCGTTCTTTTAAGTGTTACTTGTGTTTTGTATTAATATTGTGATTGCGTATTTACAAATTAACAACAAAAACGGCGTGAACGGTGTTGTGTCAGATTAACATAATAATCAGGACACGAAATTGGTGCAGTGCAGGAATCACGTCTGAATAATGATTTTCTCTTATTGTGACATTTTTGGTTAAATTAAGCCGAATTTAGTGAGTCTCGCGTATCAGAACAAGGAATCTTAGTTTATCAAATTTTGATACTCCAATTACTGGAGTAATTTTTTATGCTTTATACTGACGCGTTCTTTAATTTTGTACACGGAAGTTGTGATTATAGGAAGGCATGCTATTAGACTGAACATTAGAATTTATAGTCTAACACAACTGTATATGTATTATGGCTTAGCTACATGTTTCGGTGCCTATTTGGACCATCATAAAGTTATTGTATACAATTGAAAAAATGAAGACAAAAACCATCACAAAAATTCATACTTGTATTTTGAAATCTCGTAATTACAAAATATTCAGTATATTTATCTCAGTAATTAACCAACTTCATGTACAAAATTTTTGTTTTACAATAAGTTTATTTCATGCCTCTACGTGTTTCGAGCACATGTGCTCGAAACACGTAGAGGCATGAAATAAAACTTATTGTAAAACAAAAATTTTGTGCATGAAATTGGTTAATTACTGAGATAAATATACTGAGATGCACGGTCAGCAAAACGTAAAATATGCAGTATAGTTGGCATCTTTATTGTTACAAACATAGGAACTTCTGTGTGTTATGTTGTGTAAAATCAGTGTACATATATTACAGAAATACGATGTATATACTAACGGGAAGACTGTACTAAAATGTACCTGATTACCGTAAAAAAATAATTTTAAAATTTCTAGGACAATAAAAATGTAAGAAACATCCTAAGGTTTTATCTACATGAACAGAAAACTTTGACATCGGACATACGAAAATCAGCAACAGAAAGGAATACATGTACCCGTTACGCGCTCAACTTTAACCACACCCCTTAACAAGTCCAGGAGACCGATAAAGAACGGTGCACGTCAGTACACTGGAAAATTTTATGTAATACATTTTGATTTAGTAATTTGATTTTAGTACCTGAACACACAACACACAACAGTTATTATGAAGATGTCAGTAGGATAACTGTAATTAATGCTTTGTAATTGTGAGATTTTATAAACGAAGTGTGTATTTTTGTCTACGCTAGTGTCTATGTTTTTAAAAGCTTATATGAGTACAATAGCCTGATGGCAGTCCAAATAGAGACCGAAACATGGAGCTAAACCACAGTAAATATATAACTTTGTTAGACTGAAAATTGCAACGTTTATTTTGACATGGAAAACAACGGAATGGTAACCATGAAATTGACACCAGCATTGGCTAACCTTACGCTGTGAACGTGGAATATAACCTTTTCCCATGCACGGTATGCTTTAGCATCTCACCAGGCCGTCCATTACGCGTGAATTTATACGCGCAAGGAAGATTTTTGTAATGGAATAACTTCTGTTTCAAACATACTTGTGATCTGAGCTACAGTAAGTACGTGCCGTGACTGAAATATGGTCTGCTTGAACGTGCTAATTTTGCATCCTCTTATTATTTGCAAGGAAAGACAGGCTTAAGGTATTGTCATGCCGTTCGCAAGTGGCGTGAACAGTCTTAGTAGTTTTTGACGTTTTGCTGACCGTGCATCTCAGTATTTAACCAACTTGATGCACAAAATTTGTTTCACAATAATTTTTATTTCATGCCCCTACATGTTTCGAGCACATGTGCTCATCATCAGGAGGTCAAAATTGCATTACACAGCCGCTGGTATCAACAAATTTTGTGCATCAAGTTGGTTAAATACTGAGATAAAGTCTTAGTAGAGCCACCCCACCGTTTAACTTCTGCATTGGTTATGTCATTGACGTTCCCCGAAGACGTCTTGATTTAAGTTTGTATTCTGTATTACGTAATTATAAGTATATTTTCATTACATTATGTAGACATGGCCGATTTCTTAATGATTTTATGCTATTACGGGCCTTGAATTTTGAAATACTGTTAAGTCAAATTGCACTAGTTTTAAAATAAATCTTATAGACGGGTACATTTTGTGTAGTGTTTTTCTCGCGCGACTTTTGTTTGGGAGGTGCGTCGGCTGTCCATAGTGAGTGGCCCCTTCAGGCCAATGTCAGGGTTGTACCTTGAAATATCTGATCGCTGTACCTTTCCTACTACTGCCACCTCGTTACGAATTGTTCTGTTCTCATGGAGCTGGATACTGAATGATCAGCAGCTGATGAAGCGTCGTAAAACAACCAGGACCCAAATAAGAATAGGTCATGTCATGCACTAGAAGTACTGGGCATTGTGTAATGTGTGTGCCTTTGCAGGAATGCTCCGTGAAGCGCGGCTTGGAAGAAGCGGCCGACCTTAAAACGTCCATATATTGCTCTAGTTTCGTTTCACAATTGTTTTGGCCATGAAAAGACCAGGATCCGTTCTTCTGTAACTGTGAAGAAAAGAATACAGTATTATAATGTACGTCAGCACAACTACTTTATTACACAAGGCAATTACATAGGCTACATGTTTTGAATATTGATCAGTCATCTTCAGGTATTTGTCAACTGAGTCACAAGATGCTATGCACACATAGGGATTCCATCGTGTTTACATTCATGGAAATACATACAAATTAAATCATTTGTCTCACACCTGTGAAGTGATTTAATTTTTGCGTATTGCAATGTGTGCATAGCATCTTGTGACTCAATTGACAAAATAGTCCTGAAGATGACTGAACAATAGTCGAAACATGTAGCCTATGTAATTGCCTTGTGTAATAAAGTAGTTGTGCTGACGTACACTATTTAATATTTATGTTACGTTTATGAGCACATCGTGATGCCTCTGTTCAATTGTGAAGAAAATTGTCAGTACTCGTGAGTCCACTTCCATAATTCGAGTGATTTAAGAGAAAACAATATTCCCTCAGCTGCTCAGTAAGGTCCTTGCATCGTGTGAAATCCGAGTATTAAGTGTCGCTTTCACAGTTATCTGCCATTTGTCTCTATCTTGCAGCCTGACACATCCTGTTTCTCTAAGATTTATCTTACTATTATCTTCCCGCCTGCGCTGATCACTCACAGGTGGTTGAAGACCATTGGTATAGGGCACTATTACCCTCTGACATATCAACTCTGAAGAATATGACGAAACGCCCTGTATAATATTTTCAGTTCCCGATGATTCCCGTTAGAGGTGGTTCGTGGTAACGTTTATTTATTTGTGCTTTCATCTGTCAGCAGCAGTGTGGATGGTCCGGTAACTGGTTGGAGGGTCTAATTTAATTTGCAGCGTCCGCTTGTAACGTTTTGTTCCTGTAAAGGTGATCAACCTGCCAACGTCACTTGTACATGGCGCATGCCGCTAGACATTCTAAACAACAGCATTCAGTTTACGTTCGAGATTTGTAGTCGATCGAGGAACAGTTACGTTTCGTATCTACAGATGGTCATGACAGTGGCAAACCGAACAAGACACACAAATAAGTGAATTGTTTCATGTCTCATTGCGGTTGAATGTGGTGTTTCTCTATTACACTTTCAGCTTGATTGTTTGACATTTATTGAACAATTAACCTCATTTTTTCCTGTAATAGGGAATATGCGAAAGCACCAATTCTTCACTCGGCGTTTCTTAAAAGAAATTCTGCTGAAACAGCAAAGTTGCTTGTTATTTAGTGTCCAGCCAGCTCGTACTGATCGCTGTTTGCATGAAACCCTAAATACACATCGCTTTATGAACCCAGAGTTTGATTATTTAGAAACTGAAAGATGAAGAAGCGAAGGAGTTCATTCCGCATTCTTACGACATGTCCATAGTCTCTTCCAAACCCAGTTATCCGCACAGTGCCATCTAGTGCTTCCTGGTTCAAATTCTAGTATCCTGTCTCTTCCTTAAGGTCTTTCAGTAGCTGCTTACGAGTTCTTCCTCGTCGTCCTGTCATTTCTATCCTTTCCTTTGTCTTTCCTTCGGTAACGTGTTTTAGAAGGAATTTCTGCGCAAGATGTAACAACGCCAGTTAGCCTTCTCTCTTTTTATTGTTTGTAGGACATTCCGCTTCTACTTAACTGCCTGTAATACGCCATTTCACCCAAGATCGGTCCGAATGATATCCGTCCTTGAACGAGTTTATACGTAAAACAATATTATGTCAGTGCTTGCAATTCGGTAAATATTAAGGCGCAGACCTTGGAGGGAACGGGGCTGTAGAGAGGATTAAGCGTATAAATTACTGGAGAGCAGAAAAAAAATCTTGTAATGGTAGAGTACTAATAGCAGGGTGTAGTATGAGTAATAAGGCGAGAGAATGGATCAGTGTCGATGTGTACGTTATGTTGCAAAGCTGTTCACTCAGCACTGACGTGGTATTACACGGTCGCAGTTTCATGTACAGAACCACGTACAAGACTACTGGAGGCCTGTAGGTGAGAGTATCTTTTATTTTAATTATTGAAAGTATTTGTGATTTATGCAGGTCACCAATTGTTGTAGGGGCTTACTGTTGGATGAACATGTGGCCAAGATGGGTGGAAAAGGAATGCATGCAAAATTTTAATAAGGATGCCGTGAAAATATCGACTTGGAAATCCGAGAAGAATTACGGTAAAGTTTGTGAGGAAGTGAAGTGGATGGAATTGGCATGGGGCTAACCCAATTAAGTACCACCAACCGTAACCCGTTGTGGGACATTACTCACTACATGCATCGTATCTCTTGTTGTTGAAAAAATGTGGTTTATCGCGCGCACTCTATTTTCTAGTGTTTTATTTCTGTGAATGCCACAAATTTTGTAACAGAGTTGCGGTATGTTTTCTTATGGATAAGAACTGACTTTGAACATATGTTTATTTAGATAATTTTCATTACGTAAGGTCGTATTATTACGTATTATGATAGAAGCTTTTGTAAGAATCGCATGTTTGAAAATGTAAACGTAAAAGTCTGGAGGCAAAGCACATGTTATCCGTGGCACTGGATGGTGATGTGTAATGAAGTATTGTAAATCAGCATGTAAAATGTGGTTTTAGGATTCTATGTGTCCAACATGCTTGTATATAGTCCATTAGAAACATTTTCTGAACCTACAGTCATATCGAGTCTGCGAAAGTGAAGTTGTGTATGGTACTGTGGATTAATTTTGTGATTCATTTTTAATGTATGATTCCTGTATGTTTTTATCTATGTACGGAAGCAATCCAAGAAAATACTTAAGAAGTGTGCAGAATTATTTGTCTTGGTTTTGCAGTGGTTGTCCATTGAACATGTAACGGAAAATTAAAAAATTCCGAAATGTCGAAAGAAAGATCGGTAGAATGAGCGGTGCTGGGAAACAGTGCTGCCTCCTAGAGGTAACTTCCGTATACTGCGAAATACAGTGCTGCTGCCTAGAGGTAACTTCATTACACTGCCAAATGTACATGTCTGTGACAGTAACAACATACGTGTACACGAAAATTCAGGAGTCATTTCCCACGTTTATGCTGCTTACTTTTCATTGATGTTTCCTACCGTGTATTTGAATAGGATTTAGAAATCCTGCACGATTATACAAAGCCGATTTTTGTAAGAACACCCATAAATATCGATGACAGTCTTCGTAACAGGTTCGTCTTAGGTTGGGTCAGCTAGGGTAACCGATAAGGTAATTTACCAAGTTACCTCGCTCCCCATCTCGTTTTACCTTTTTCGTACTGATATTATTTATAATCAGCTCACTTGCGATTTATCCGTTTCATATTCTCGTGAGTTTTGAAATGTCTGTTTTTGTTGTACCAACTGCAGGGTTTCTGATTGCACACTTCTTCATTACGCTGATAGATGTGACACAGCCTGTATCATACCAGCGCCAGAGTTATGTATTGCATACTTGTCTACAATTTTATCATGCTGTTCCATTTATAGTTTTTAGGCGAGTTAACAGAATTGCTAAAAGCGACTATTAGCTCCGTCATATCTGTCTGTCTCTCTGTCTGTCTGTCCTTCCGTCCGTCCGTCCTTCCGTCCGACCGACTGTCACTGTGTCTCTCCGTCCGTTATGTCTGTCCGTCTGCATGGAACAACACTGCTCCCATGTCCGGATTTCCATGCAATTTGATGTATGAATAATTTTTAAAATATGTCGAGAAAAATGAAGTTTCATTATTGTCTGAAAAGAAAGACGGGTACTTAACATGAACACCTATGTACATTTATAATAATATCTGGCTGATTTATTCTTAGAATGAGAAACGTTTCGGACAAAATTTATGGAGACAACCAAAAACACGCATTTTGTATCCAGTAGCTTTTTTCCGAAAATCTTACCGTTTATGCGATAATGTTAAAAAAATACGGTAGAGCCGGAGAGGTCACAGATGACAGTATAATACGGCGCATGTGCTCGGTATACTGCATAACTAAAGCTACAAAAACACACTCACAATATGCAATACTGATTGCTTTTCCACTGCAACAATGGTTACACGAACTCGCCTCAGTGTTAGGTTATACGTACATTGCTTGTGTTGTTACGTTTGGAAAGGAAATGTATGTTAGGGATTCGGGTTTTCTGGAATGTGATGCCAAATCACTGGGTTAGTGTGTACCTCAAATGAAAGAAGGGTTTTAGCATGGCTTAGAGTAGTTATAAGGAAAACAAAATGAAAGAGGAGAGGTGTAGGAAAAGGCCGATGTCGGCTGTGTAAGTAAGAAAAGAATGTGGTACAAAGGTTATATTGCTGAAATGTAATGAGATACAGAGGTGACTAGAAGAATTTTTGGAAAATAAATGAAAATATATAAATTAAGTCATAGCGTGCAAGAAAATAATCAAATGAAGTAAAGCCACAAAATTAACACAATAAACATAAAATGTAAATGGGGAAAGAGAAGTGACAAAAATGGCGATTGAAACCTGACGGAAGAAACTAATTGCTTTACGTAAATTGTAGCCACTAGTGAAAAAAAAGTGGTTCTGTACTGGCAAAAAAAAAAAGCGGTATTAACGGTTACTTCCAGAGATGTGAACGAAACGCAGCTAAATTGAAACATGAAAGGTTTAGTGTTTCCCAATGTTGCGAAGGCACTACCTTTCTCTGGAACGTGGACAACTTACCATGACCCGGAAGACCTCGTTCCTTCGAAACGTGATGAACTAACCCATGGCCCGGAAGACCTCGTTCCTTCGAACTGTGAGGTACTAACCTATGACCCGGAAGACCTCGTTCCTTCGAAATGTGAGGTACTAACCCATGACCCGGAAGACCTCGTTCCTTCGAAACGTGATGAACTAACCCATGGCCCGGAAGACCTTCTTCATTCGAAATGTGAGGAACTAAACCATGACCCGGAAGACCTCGTTCCTTCGAAATGTGAGGTACTAACCCATGACCCGGAAGACCTCGTTCCTTCGAAATGTGAGGTACTAACCCATGACCCGGAAGACCTCGTTCCTTCGAAA
>Ga0123352_10021720_pt1 | contig 10229 bp, 6 predicted proteins | sample TergutLab28metaG_FD_89700 | JGI IMG/M metagenome (GOLD analysis project Ga0123352, IMG submission 89700) | Labiotermes labralis P1 segment gut microbial communities from Petit-Saut dam, French Guiana - Lab288 P1 | ecosystem: Host-associated > Arthropoda: Insects > Digestive system > Gut ...
AGATGGACGTATTAACGTCTGAAACATGTTGAGCAGTAGATAATAAAGCAAGTGTCATCTAGTTGGTCAACCTTTATTCAAATATCAAGATGATGCACGGTCCAATACGCATAAGATTCACCTTATAAATTAATTTAATTACACAGTAGTGTGTCTACATGACTTGCCAACTGTGCCATGATGATCTGTGGCACAAAAAACAAGAGGATATGCGCCAATCCCTTTTAAAATCATTTTTTCTCCTTCTGATGTACCCTATGGTTTTCAGATTGCTCTGAGATAGAATGGCGACAAGCAGGTGTGTAGCACACACAATATACATACTTTCAAGTGACTGGGATTGGAGGACAAATTCCCCCCCCCCCCCTCAAGAATTCTGACAATGATTTCATTCCTTCAAACTATGGTTCAAGTGAAAGGCAGACCTATATGGAGTATGTATAACAGCAAAACAATCAGTTGTGTGAAATGGCTTTGCCAAGAATACGGTCAGACAGTAAACAACTGTTACCTACGTAGGTCCCCCCCACCCCACATCCCATGACTCCACATGAAATTATTTGTGCACTTTACCAAGTTACAGACAAACGATGATAAAATGAGTTTCAGTTCACTAGCACACGAACTGCAACGTAACATGACACACACATTAATTAGGACTCTTCTGTGGATGATACGCATCATGGAGGGAACTTAAGCATCTTGTGAGACCTGATGTTCTGAAGATTACTGTCTTCTGGTTTGTTATGCCATGTGGTCTGGTAGAACAGTACCAATGTGTCACAGAAACCTTCTGCCTCCGTAAGGGCAGAAGATGAAGAAATAAGGCTTCTCTGTGATCATGGTCTGTCTCTTCCAGACTACACTGCGCTACATCCCACAAGACAGCAGTCCTTCCTCTTCCTCAATATGAAGTCACCACAGTCCCAGACATCAGCGTGTAGAGGCAATTGCCATATCCTCATTCTTCATCACTTGGAACGGCATTTTGTCACTGCTGTCGGTCAACAAAAAGTACATTATTTTAAATTATAATCCAACTCCTGGACTTGTGCTGTAAACAAAACAACTCAGTAACATGAAAACATTTCACATAATGTATGGGTGCCTGCATGCTGTATTAAGCATATCATCATTAAGGTATAGGGGAGTGGAGGTATGGCTCAACACATTCTTATCAATGGTACTTGATAAGACACAAATGGTTGGCTTCACAGCCCAGCCACTTTACACCATGCACCAACTGAAAAGGAAGCAGGAACAGCCTCAGAGATGATCTAAGATGCTGTGGAGAGGACAGAAATCTCTTTCTCCTGCCCACAGTTGAAGCAAAAGTTCTTGCTAATGCAGTCTACAGCCCAGTCACTAATGTCGCTGAGCTATTCCATCTCCCTTTCATGTAAGTTATGTTATCCAACACACAGCACAGTCCCTGCTGTAAAGCAAGCGGTAACAATCTCAGGACAACCAGATCTAATTGTCCCCCAGGGTGTGCAGGGTACAAATAATTTTCTCAATACCAATGCCATGAAGCAAACTCCCTCTTACACAAGTGAATTCTTCCTCAGCCAGTCAAAAAATTCCCACATATTACAGGACATGACAGGTTCATCAGAATGTTCACTTCAATTTTCTCATACTGATTTAGTGATATGCATTGTTTATTCAGTGTCAAATAGTATGATTATCATCACAAGCTACAGGGTATAAGCCATTTTCTGGCTTGTTCATCTACTTGAGTGTTTGTCTACATCTTTGCCTTAGTTGGTCAATACTTCTTTTGTTACATGGAATGTATTCATAGACTACCTTGGATATTTACCATTCTTAATTAATGCTGTGTCCACTTATACCCACAACCCAAATGGGTAATAGTGAACAACAGGATTGCTCTAAATAATAGAATGGAAGAGACGTGAAATGGAATTTTCTATTCCTCTTCTTGAAAGCCACAGTAATTCTCCTATCTCAGCTGACATGATAATGTAGATGATCCTCCTCTGTCTCGCATTCTGGTACAGCAAATCTCAAACAATCCTTTTGATTAGAAAAGGAATGTCACTTTACTGGACCTCTGGACACAGGCAAATTCAAACACAAGGGGATGTTATAGATTAATTCTCCCAAGGTTCTGGTGGAGTAGGAACCGTTACCTTATTCCACAGCCAGCAAAAGAAGACAAACCATTTCTGCACTGAGGCTTTAAAAAATCTGATAATAATGAAAAAAGACAGAAAGAATTTGAAAGACTGTATGCCTGCCAAAACAGTTTGCCCCCACCACATCTAAAACAGCTTGGATCCATTAAGTTTTTTGCTAACTAATGGATGCTGATGGCATCTTGGGGTGTGGAATTCCTTTACAACCTTCCACAAAAACAGAAAAACTTCAGCTTCATGCAAAAACATATGCCCAAGTTCATGCATTTTTTGTTACTTCTTATTTTAATCCACTATAAATTCAATACTCATTAATGGTTTACATGAAAGGTACAGAAAAATATTTTATTAGTTTACTTTTCAACATATGACAGTCCAAGTACTACCTAACTGCTAGATGCATAAGATGTGTAACAATTAGGCCAGAATCCATTTCAAATGCATTTTAAATTGATTTATTTTAAAAATGTAACACAAAGTTTGCCAACTAAGTAATATCTAACAAACAACACAAGGACATGGTAAAAATTTCTTACTGTATGACGCTACGAAGCCAGGGGTGACACTCGCTGAGATTTATCCTAACAATCCAGTATGTATCTTCAACAGTATAACATTAAACATCACCCCAAAAACGGCTTATCCCCACCCACACAAACACATACTACCAAGCCTTCATAATTCTTTGTTACATTCTTTGATAATGGATGCCAAATTATTTAGGCAAGTTCTGTGCACAGCGACTGGCTTGTTTACATCATAGAAACACTTATTGGTAAGCACATTTTCAAATCCCAAACACAAAAACTAACGCAACAAACATCACTTAACTCTTACCTACAAAATCACAACTTCTCGAACTTTCTAAACGTATTATTTACACAATACACGACAGGCAGATTTTTTTTTTTTTTAATTTTCAATGAAGAATAGCACTTTCATCTCTTTCAGCACTCTACATGGGTGCCCTACTTGCACCGCATTAATATTTAAAAACATATCATCCAGCACGCTTATTCATTTCTAATAAAGAAACCACTTCACTCTTACTGAGTAAGATACTGCAATGCTATACAAATCTAAAGTTTTGACTGCTGTGGCCACAGCTACAGCAACAAGGTATTCTGATATACCTTTATAAAGCAACACAACTCAGACATACTGAGCAACACTTCTGCCCTCATTACGCTGCCTGATAAACAGAATTCGAAGATTACAAAAAAAACATTTACCCCAAAGTAAGACAAAATCAGGGACCCTTATCAAATGGATAAACATACATGGACTTAAGGCCTATGCCATAATGTGACCACGATATATTCAGGTTTCATTTAATTTTGCCAGAACCTGCTGAATATATATATATATATATATATTGAAATATTCAGCATCCTTTGGCATCCTGCAGTAACAAGCGAAATTTACTCTTACCTGCAAAATTCTACTCCACATTCTTCCTAATCTACGCTTATAATTATAGACAATACACGACTTCCCTATCTTTCATATATTCCATTACGACAAACAAACTAACCACACGACATTTTACTTTACTTCCACTCGCCTTCCATTGTCACAGACACAGATCATTAATGACAAGATTAGAAACTCACTGATATTCGAAGGTCCACCGCACAGAGCATAGTCAACCGATCCACGGTACTATAACGTATGGATTAGAGTTACGGGTAGAATGTCAATGCTAATCCGTGGCAACGCGACTACTAGTTCTGCCATTCATTCATGTGACGCACTTGGAACAGTGGCAGGTAGCGCCGCTAGCATTATTCCCAAGTATCTGAAACTTTTAGGCATACCTTGGCCAAAATTGAATTTTGTTAGGTTGCCTGTAGAGTATTGTTCTCCGCTGGTTGGTTTTATAATATGACAGAATAATTTTACAGATTGTGTTTTGACTTGGCTGTAGTCCTGCATGTTAAATTTTGGTACCTGCTTTGTGTAATTCTTGAGACAAAAGGATGGCTAGCGTTGAAGTGTACCATTCTTAATAGGAAATGTGTCGGAGAAATACCAGCCCATCCGGACTGCGCGCCAAGTCTTAGGTCATGTGACATAAAAGGCTAATTCACACATCTATGCCGTGTAGCTAACGGGAAATGCCCATTTTAAAATATTTGAACACTTTTTACCTGTTATCTTACAAACGTCCAAACAGAGTGTGAAATTCTCCTTCCTCTTCTTTTGCTGAAAACAGACGGACAAATGCTACTGCTTTCCTTGCTCCATCCAGTTATATCCATGCTGATCCTTTTGAGAATCATGGCTGCATTTTTTGTGGATACTCAAAAAAATAAAACTATGTTCAACAGCAAAGAATAGCCATTATAGTTATTATAGTTATTGTCAGTGTTTCCTCTTACATGAAATAAAGCTGAGGACTGCTGATAAAATATATACCTTTATTAACAATCAACTCTCAGATACAAGTTCAGAATTAGTAATTTTCAAATAATTCCACTGAAGGATAAACAAACGTTAGAACTGATATTCAATACCATTTCTTAATGTTAATATATTTCAGTATATCATTATCCTGAAATTAGTTGTTTCTTCATGTTCTTCATAGTCCATTATATTATTCGTGATTATGTTGGCAACAGTTTTATTTATCTACTGCAAACATTCGTGATTTCACCAATGTGATAAGTAACAGCAGAATGTTACAACGTTTACACATGTCACACAACTGTCACACAGAAAATGGCATCACTCATGTAACTATTTGGAGCAATTGCAACAGTCCGGCAGCTTCCACGCATCAAGAAATGTCACACATGAATGGTGAACTGAAGACGTTCTTGTTCCTTCTGCCGATGGAACCTGAAATGTACACAAAAAATATCTTTGTTGGAACCCTTCCATTTCATCTAATGGAATCCTAACAGATGGCTATAAATGTGGGACCAAAATATGCTTGTATGCTCACCTGTGACCACTGAAAAGTATTTGCTGGCAGTTAATTTCCCACTCAGGATTTTGGAGTTGAATTGTGGAATTTTGGTAATATCACTTAGTTATAATCATTCAGGTTTAGGGCAGAACATGTAGCCCATTTAATTCAAATTAAATTATTTTCATATCATCTTATGCTTCACCTGTGGTTGTTTTAGTGTATACAGCTACAACAGGGAAAACTGCATAAATCTGCACCAAGCAGAGGTGACAGCAACAGCAGTGTCAAAAAAGATCTATCTTTTGCTAGACATCAAAATATGGGATCAGAATTTTACACTGTATTCCACTCCTGGTTACAACTGTATCTATGTATCCATGTCATTTATTGGAAACTGGAACATACAGCCATAAACTATAACTCCAGCTCAGATTTTTCCTTCATAACACAGAACTTTTAGCCCTTTAAATGACAAATTAAATCGCATCTGCCATCTGCTGGCATTACTAGGAGCTCACCATATTCTCCACGTTACCAGGATAAGGGTTAAATGTTCCAGACAAAACACTGGGAGGTGCCCTTCTGAGCATCTGAAAGGTGCACAGCATTAATGATAATTGGTTACATAATGATAACAAAACAATTCATACAGCAAAAATGCTCTGGGCTTGGTATTTGAGAGGCACTTACTTGGTTTGAATCTTGATCTGCTTGCCTGTTACCTTTAATAATATTTTTTGCTCCTCAGACTTTTTAGAAGAATGCTGATGAAGCTGCCTTCAAAATCCTTACACAATTATCTATCACAATCATGTTACCTTTTCATTGAATAATATGTAACTTGTACAGGCTGAAGATTGTTATAACCTCAAATTGAAAGGGTACTGATGGTGAAATGAACAAGATCCTACCTTGCAAGCAGCTTGTCAAGGTGCATTGTGGTGTCTCTGTCACATTCTGCCTCACTCAACTCGCGGCTGTCAGAAAACCCGGACGGAGGTTGCAGCCGATAGCTGGAAAAGCTCGCTTCATCCTCAGCAGAACTAGACTCAGAACTGTAGGAACAGAAATTGGTACCTACTGTAGCTACCAGATTACGTGACATCACACCCAACAAAACAGTAACTTTCATAGACACCAATGTGTGAACTTTACATTCTCAAATACTTGGGAGTCTATGGTAAAGCACCTGTTTCTTTACAGGAAAAGATTGTGATAACCATACTCTGACAGTAATACAATATTTTATGTCTTAGCAGAGAATCAACAGAACAAGTGCTGCTGTTAGGGATGGAGTGGTTAACAAACCTTGGCTACCTGGCGTGGGGTGGCAGCAACCCCCTATGCAGCCCTGGCCCTGAGCCAATGGGGGTTGTTTTATGACTGCTGCTGGACAAGGGGTAGTGACGTGGAGTTCGATGCCGTTCTGACAAAGGCGATGTCTCATTAGACTCTGTACTTGAGTCCAAACGGTATAACTCTATAACATAAAGTTAGTGAGGTTATGTATCATGTAAAACATAGTGAAAATTAAGGCTTAATCTTCTGCAAGATAGAAGTATATTTCTCAAGAATAGTGGTAACTGTCTACCATGCTACATAGTGTCATATCCCAGAAGACTGCAGCCTTAATATTCACCACTGTGTGAACTTCAAAGTAACAATGAAAGTGGTAAATTAAATTTTGCATACATAGCCGCATAGGTGGATCATTTCCATAAAGTCCCTGTTATTTTGCACAGGTCTCACCTGACTTGAATTGCCTCCTACCTGTCACATGATTATAGCTGCTACATATAAAATTGGTGTTCTATGCTAGCACTCCATGCTCTGTTACCGCTTTAGGGCACTGATCTCTAAACACACAGATCTGTAACTCTCAAAACATCAGCTCAGGCTTGCTTGCCAAATTCTTAGGACTTTAAGAAAATAACTGTACCATACTCAAGCTTCCTTCAATGGATTTTGTTTACTTGTTGCTTCTAAACTGTGTAAAAGCAAATAACTTATGACATCTGAGTTTATATATTTAACTGATGAGCTGCTTTCCATCAAACAACTGTATCAGCATAAGTACCAATCTTATCACTAAACCTGATATAAATGACATTATGGAATATGGTGTGTGCTCTTACCGGTACAAGTGGCAGCAATGGCTATTAAAGCAATGTGCAAGTGTTGAAGCTGATTTTTTTTATTGTGATTCAAATCCTGTTCCTCTGTTATTGACCTGTTAATTTGTTAGCAAGACTGCAGCATGTAAGAGGTCTTTTGAGGGAAATAACTTTAATTCTCATACAGTCCAGTCTTAACTTTATCCCAGCCCTATGCAGAGTGAAGTTCAACTGCACTTTATTCAGTACTCCTAGTGAGAGCTGTATGACAGCAAACATGTTAACATTGTTAGACATCATACAATACTTGGAGGCAGTGTAGTGTTTTTGCATCAATGTCTAACATGGTCTGTCACATTCGGGGAAGAGGGTGTTTGAGAGCATGGTACTCTGGGGGGAGGAAGGGGCAGGATGCTGTATTATGCATGCTTCATGATTTTTACTCTTCAGCAAATACTGTTAGGGTGAAAAAATCAAGAAATTTGACAGGGCATGTCTCATGCAAGGGGGAGAAGAGAAAGGCATAAATGGTTTTGGGTGGGAAACCAAAAGGAAGACCTAGCCATAAGCATCAGGGTAATATTTAAATGGACCTTAACAAATTAAGATGGAGGATGTGGACTTGATTTTTGTGAGTCAGAATAAGGACCAGGTTGGGCTGTTGTGAATACAGGAATGAAATTTTAGATTACACAAAATATGGGGAATATATTTATTATTTGAAAAACTATTATCATATCCACAATGACTCAGCTCCATTGAGTTATTTAATGTTAATTACATGTACAGTACATGGCAAGAATGCAAATTACTCACCAAGACTTCTGGAGGCAGGTGGCTTAATAGGCACCCTGTAACTACTGGCAGCTGATGGGCTGCCACTTGTATCAGACTCTGAGTCACCATGTGCTGTACTTTCTGCAGCAGGATCCTTGTCTCTGTGATGAGGTTTTGAGCTTGCATGTCTCCCTCTGCTTGCTCCCTGCCGACTAGTCTCACCTGCAATACACACAACCTGCAGTAACTAAAATGCATAATATCACAGTTGGTACATGTAGTCAGCCACTGGTAAATAGGCAGAGTACCTGCACTCCATGGCTTCTGGTTAATTAGGATTTATATGTTATGCTCAAAGATAAAAAATGCTCATTGAACGGAAAAAACGACCACGACATGTTGTGGCATTTGAGAAACCGCTACAACGCGAAATTTCGTGTTGTGGCTGTTTTTAAACAACCGCAACACGTGGCATGTGAAGATATGCCATGATGCGAAAGTCGTGTTGTGGCTGTTAAAGGAAATGACCACAACCTGCCGAAAGGTCAGTTAGCATCAATCTCCTCAGTTAGCAAGTGATCATGCTGCAAGATGGTTGTTTTTACAGCCATGTCTGTTGACAGTGTGAAGAAGATTTTTAATGACAAAGTGAAGGAGCTGAATTACGCAAGCAGTCATAGGAGCTTGTTTCTTGATAACGGATGTTACAATAACATCTTATGGGAAGTTAAGAAAGCTCAGATATTGAGAAAGAATAATCAGCCATTGACTTCGAAACATTACCGGCGTCTTATAAGATATAATGTCATGAAGATTGGTGATATGCAGAAACTTACTGAAAGTGGTTCAGGTGAAAATGAAGATTCAAACATCCGTTATTACTGCAAGGTGGAGGAGTTGTTTGATGTCTTGGAAACAGCACATGTCAACATAGGACACAAAAGGACAAGAGGTGAAAGACACTGTTTTGTTTGTGATTTGCAAAAACATTTCTTTATGTCTTCCTTTCTAAATTTTTGTTTCTTTCTTTCAGTCATGGATGCTGAACTGAAAAAGAAGTATTGCAATGTTACTCGACAAGTGATGGACCTTTATTTGGCACTTTGTGAGCAGTGCCAATTGAAGGAAAAGACATCGAAACAGGGATTAGTTGTACATTCAGTCCTTTCACATTACTTGAATTCTCAGTGCCAGGTAGACTTGATTGATATGCAGGCGGAACCAAAAGGATATTACCGATTCATTATGAACTATCAAGACCATTTGACCAAGTTCACAATTCTTCGTCCCCTGAAGAGCAAAACCGCTGAGGAAGTGGCCTATCAGCTAACGGACATCTTTTATATGTTCGGTGCCCCATTCATACTGCAGAGCGACAATGGCCATGAATTTGCGAACAAAATAATACAAAACTTGGCTGATATGTGGCCAGGACTGAAGCTCGTGCATGGAAAGCTGAGATATTCTCGAAGTCAAGGATCAATTGAAAGATCCAACCAAGATGTTCGAGACATGCTGGTTGCTTGGATGTCCGACAACAACACAAAAACCTGGTTTGAAGGACTATGGTTTATCCAAAGCAAGAAAAACCGAGCTCTGTATTCAGGCATCAAGACAAGTCCTTATGCGGCCATGTTTGGAACGGCGCACAGGATTGGACTTGGGGATTCTCTACTCACTGAAGACATGTACTCTTCAATAGAAACTAAAGAAGAACTGGAACAGCTCTTTAATGCAGGAATGAATAATGGTCGAGAGAAGGAAGACAAGGAAGAGACCAACCAACAGGATAGTAAAGATGAAGATGAAAATCAAACCATTGACACTTCAGAAGAAACAGTAAGGAAGAAAGACAAAAAAAATTTACCATGTGATTTGTGAGGAGTCATTGGGTGCTCACAAGTGTACAGCGTGTGACCAGTTTGTTCATGCTATTTGTGGAAGTTGCAGTGAAGACAGTGAGGGTTTCGGACTGAAAGTCACTTGCAACCTCTGTGTAAGGAAGAATCGAATCAAAATTGAGCAAGAAGGTGCAAAATCTGGTCAGGAACAACAAGCTCAAAAAATGGTTTCTCTCTCCAACTTAAGATTTCTAGCAGTTGATATTGGGACAAACGTTGTGGTCAGGGTGCCTGACCTTGATCGAGGATGCCTAGCCCCCAGAAATGTCCTAGCAGTTGTCGTTGATGTCAGCTCTTCTGGGCTTTATCTGTTGGGCACGAAGGAAGGCCTACTTGAGCAGCTGTATGCTCGCAATGAATTCCC
>Ga0123352_10021722_pt1 | contig 10228 bp, 6 predicted proteins | sample TergutLab28metaG_FD_89700 | JGI IMG/M metagenome (GOLD analysis project Ga0123352, IMG submission 89700) | Labiotermes labralis P1 segment gut microbial communities from Petit-Saut dam, French Guiana - Lab288 P1 | ecosystem: Host-associated > Arthropoda: Insects > Digestive system > Gut ...
TGCAACGGATATAACAACAGGTGAGTTCTTGAGAATTGACTTATTTCAGTATAACAAAATTTCACTATAACAAATTAATTTCTGAGGTCCCCAAAATTTCGTTATACTGGTATTCTACTGTATGTGGAAACAGAAGCATAGTCATTCTCAAAATATTTTCTGTTGCATTCACCAGACAATGGGTTATGTGAACAAAAAAAAATTTCCACACACAGTTGGTACACCGAAATCGCTATTTCCGAATCCCTCACTATGTGTAGTTCAATACACTGTTAGGACAAGTAAATTCTGTTTCCAGGAGCAAGAAAAGTGAAGCTTAGGACAATTTTCTGCAGTTCTACACATTACACAACTTTTTTCTACTGTGGTTCTCCCTAAGAACCATGAAGTATTACAAAGCAGCAGTACCCTCAACCTCAATCAAAAATGTTTTGCTAGTCCACATATACTAGTCATGTGGAACAAGTCTCTTCAAAGAAACATGGTGCCTCCATGTTCCTAGTGAGACGCATTACACTACAATCATGCCTAGTGAATGAGTGAATTCTTCCTGGGCCAACACATAATTCCACTGGGCTTGATACAAGCCTTAGCAGACCAGACAATGATGCCCACAGACTGTCTTTATGTTACTTTATCATATAAGCTAACTCAAATTCTAAGTAGTAATACTTTTCACATGTACTCAGAGGAGTCTGGTACAAACCTTCAACAGGTCAGTCAAGTACTACGAATGACAACTACACCTGAAATCGGGATTCAATTCCTCCCAGATCCTTTCTAGTTCATTATTTATTTATATACTAATAACATATGAAACAAAACATAACCTGTATTAATTATGTAACATAAACTTTGTATTTTCTACAGGATTGGCAAATGCTGTGACACAGAATTCCACTAACTGACCTTGGACAAGCTCTCTTGAATTTCATTTATATACTTACTGACACATGGTGTCAATTTACAGAAAAATATATGCATCAGCATGAATGTTATAAATGAGTGTTGGTTGTGGTAAAAACTATGATGGCTGAAGTACTCAACACTTTTGTCACAGTAGGCAGCACAAGAAAAACAATTTACAGTATGCATAAGAACTTTCATTTGCATTTTTTTCAGTTGTAATTAAGTACAGGCAGGTCTCTTTTTTATGCAATTTCTTTTTTGCACAATTTTGCTTCAATACGAGTTGAAAATTTACACCACTTATCAAATCTATGCAATTATGTTCAGTTTAGCGCGATTGGCATAATTTCAGTTTAGCGCGATATAGCACAGACGAAATGTGGTCGCACTTGTGTTGTGTTGGAGGCTAACTGAAAGTGACATCACTATCACACCATCAGTCATACGTATGGATTGTTGACAATGGAGATATAAGCATGTGACTGATGTGATCCCCCATCATCAGCACTGGTCTTTGGTATAAAAATGAGTGAGAAACATAAATATACATCACCTAGTGCACGGCAAGTGAAAAATTGGTGAAAGACAATCAGTATTGAAGAGAAATTAGACAAAATAAGCTGAAAAAGTTGAATGAATTGTTGACATATGCCATAATGTTAGATTTGCTCATATTAGGATATGTACAATTAGTAATAATGCTGACAGAATTATATAAAGTGCTAAGTCAGAAACTGAAGTGTTTGTGTAGCAAGACAACCACAGTCCTATCAGAATGAACTGTACCAAAACTATGAAAATGAGTCTCTTACTTTATATTTTATTATAAATAAATAAGTTTGTTATGGAGAAATGTATATACAGTAGATACTCTACAGGTCTGTATGTCCACTGTTAGTAAAGTCATACACTATACAGAATGAGGTTGTCAAACCCTAACCCCCAAGAAATACATGGTTTTAAATGATAATTTTGTGTTCGATTTGCGCGACATTTTTCCAAGGCTGTATCCCTGGCGTAAAATGAAACCTGCCTGTATATTTAAACACTAAAACATCCAGGATTACCAACAAAATGAAGTAAACTACAGGAAAATATAAATTGACATGTAACACTGTGCATAGTGGAATATCACATTATTAGGTGGAAGCCTCAGTTAAATAAAAACTGTTTCCCTCTCTGTGGTTAACGAACAAATGACACAAATCTATTTGCACATACCTCTCCACCATGTCGAGCAAGTGTGATGTAACTCAAATCAGGTGGAAAAGCTCCATTATTTGCAGCTCGGGCAGCTTCTTCATTTGCGTACGGGTTAGGGAAGTAGTCAGACAACTTTCCAGGCCTCATGTACATGTTCCCTGTCTCATCTGGACCATCTTGGATCTGCAGGCAGTGGGAAAGAAAATTAAATGGAAGTTAAATTAAGGTAAGTGAAATAATATTGTACCTAGCCACCCTGACATTGCTTACAAAACCTGTGGTTCATTTCCCCACTTGCTGACCATAAGGGTAATAGTAATACCAAAAGCTTGGCCTACATGTCACTTGTACGTCTGATTCTTGAATATGGTGCCATGTGCTGGAATCCGTACAGGGAAGAACATGTAAGTGCGTTAGACAGGGTGCAAAAGAAAACAGCCAAATTTGCACATCATACGAACACTGTGGAAAACGCGCGTGGAAGCCTATTTTGACAGATTACAACGGCCACACTATCTGAGCAGGGTAGATCATGAAAGGAAAATTAGGAGTAGGAGGCAAAGGACAGACATAGGGATATATTCTTTTGTAAATAGGACCATCCAACACTGGAACCAGTTACCGGCAGAAGTGTTAGGAATTCTCCCCTGCAAACCAGTCACTTTTAAAAAGAGGGTAAGGAAAGTGATAAATGAATTGAATTAAAAGGAAGTAAAGTGTGCTGGAAATCATCGAAAAGTGTACAGAATCAAAGTCTAGTGAAATGAAAAGTCTAAAGTGAAGTGAAAAGTTATCTAACGTGGAGGGTAGCGAAGTGCAATAAAGTGAAGTGAAGTGAACAAAGAAAAGTGAAGTGGAATGAGGTGAAGTGAAGTGCAGTATAGGGAAGGGGGCAGGGAATGAGTCTTTATGGAAAAGGTTCATAGGAGTAGTAAGTGATGAGAAGTGAAGGACTGGGGTGAAAGCGTGAGTGAATTAAAAATTGAAAAAACAATTACATGAAACTGTACACAATACTGTCTTACTTGGGTGTTTTTACCTTTTGTACATGTTGTATTTTAATTTGTCTCGTGTGTTTTGTTGCTGGTTTTAAGTTGTCTTGTGTGTAATTGTTGTTGGTTGACCATGTGTATTGTTGTAGTTGTCTTGTGTGTATTGTTATCTTATGTGTATTTATGGTACTATATGTGCATTGCTGTTTTTTTTTACTTTAGATGCCGGACTGTTGGCTAGAAGTCAGTATTCGGAAGGTCCTGCGACCAGTCATCTCGACACAGGTTTTTCTTGGTTTCCCTGTGCCTAAAAGTAAATGCTGAAATGGTTCCCAAGATTCCAAGTTGCCACTACATGCTTCTTATGTAGCCCTCTCGATGTCAATTTAGTAGTAAGCAATTTCATGTTTTGTATACATGTAAAATAACCACTGCCACCGGGTGACAACCCAATTGCAGTAAATATATACATAATTATTATTATTATTATATTATTATACTACACACCATTCAGGACTCTGCTTTGTAAAAAAATAAAATTAAAGTGATATACACCAGCAAAAAGACAATATCTGGAAATGCGGTGGAGTCAGAATATTAGGAAATGATGTTAATAAACTGAAAATGCATTCATGAAGAAAATAAGAGTACACTAAATACAGAGAACGCTTGCTACTGTGTTGTTCAGAACCTTTTGTCTTCCCATCTGCTGTCCAAAATTGTGAAGATTAAAATATGCAATCTTCTGTACAGACGTGGAATGTGGTTTCTCACATTAAGGGAAGAACACAGACTGAGAATGTCTGCAAAGAGGGTGCTGAGGACAACATCTGGACCTAACAGGATGCAGGAAAAAACAGATAATAAAGAGAACTGTGGGTAATAGGTAGTGGGCGAGTGCACTGTGTGAATGTTTTCAGGATGCATAGTAGCAATTCACCATTCACGATGAAAATGCACAAAAGTACATCTACTGCATTCCTCCACACAGAATATCTCTTGGTCAAAGTACAGCAGGAGAGAAGAGAAATATACATACGGCTTTGGTGGAAAACTCTGGTAACAAACTGTACTCCTAATGAAACAATCGCTTCATACTCCCCAAGAATGGTGCAGAGGTTTCCTGTTATTAAACTGTCATAATAAAATAATAAATAAAAAACTCTGATATCATGATTGCATAATTTTAGTTTCCACAGCACTGTTGATGAGATCCACAGACTTTGGTGTTTGAATCTCTGTCAGTAGACAAGGGTTTTCATACTGAAAGGTTGCTGTTTAGCAGGATGTGATACTCTGTAGTATCACAGAACAGTACTGACAATTTTTAAGATCCTGCTGTGTCCGTCATCTACCGTAACAGCAATATTTATAATACCAGTGAGAGAGGGTCTGTCCTGTACTCTTAGCTTCATTTTATTTCACAAGTATATGAACCGCTGTACAAAAGTACACTCAATAAAACAATGTGCACAGACCCAACTGTGTATTATTATCAAAGTTTATTATTCACCAACAAATGTACAAGTGATTGCCTTAAAAACAAAATTAAAATTTACATTAAAATAGCTCCGACATGTTTCAGTGCAGTCACACCATCCTCAGGGATTGCATTATCCATGCTTGCTAAAGTTACACTTGTTAAAATAACCAATTATGGTACATCGGTGTGTGATTAAATCAGTGGTGATGTGGCTGCATATATTGGTAGTGTCCTTGTAGATGTGTGATGTTGCACTGTTTGTAATCAGTGCTACATACAAACATCTACAAGGACACTACCAATATATGCAGCCACATCACCACTGATTTAAACATACACTGATGAACCATAAATGACTATTTTAACAAAGTGTAACTTTAGCAAGCACAGCTAATGCGCTCCCTGAAGATGGTGTGAGTGCATCGAAACATGGCGGAGCTATTTTAATGTAAATTTTAATATTGTTTTTAAGACAATCATTTGTGCATTCATTAGTGAATAATAAACTTTGATAGTATCAAGATGCAAAGCACAAATGTAAAAAAAAAAATGTATTATTATATTACACTTTACCCTCAAATACACACACCTGAACTTCTTCAGCTTCCGCTTTGGCTTCTGCTTCTGTGTGGGAAACTCCAATCAAATTACGATACGCTATATATTTCATGCTGTGGCATGCAGCACATACTTGCTTATATACTTCATAGCCACGGCGAATGCTGCAAATTAGAGGATTCCACATCAGTAAATCATCTGTAATTGTAGGAACTGTGTTCCATCAAAAGTCACCAGAAATAATTAGCTTAATGCTGAAAAATCTGTAATCCTTTCACACTGTCCATTTACTACATCGCTGTGCTGTCATATACATATTATGGGTTGGCAGGTACGTTCACGATGAACTACAGAAACTAACTTCATAATTTCAGTGACTTCTAAATTTATTAAATTCTCACCTGTACCATGCCCCATAAATTTATTAAAGAAATATACTTTTCTATCGACAGATGACAAACGTATTAAAGTGTTCAAGCAATGACATATTTGTTAAATTTGTATTAATTACACGTTAAGTAACTTTAACTTAATAGAAGAAAAAAAAGTCTACGTCCAACTTTAACAAATATCTATAGCATGTTCTTCACACGCGTAATGCAAGAGAGAGACATGCATGCCCTGACATCACCATTTGACTCCTACTTCTATGTGATCTGCGACAATGCAAATGAAGAGTGTGGGGTGTTACATGCTTACAAGTACTAGGGTACAAACCTAACTCTCTATTATCTTAATACTATTGATTTAATCTTCCTCTCCTTCTTGGAGCACAACTCTTATGTAACACACTTAGCACCGAAAGTGAGGGTTGAACAAATTTTAACTTGTTCAACAGTCAAGACCAGAAGCTCTGTTTGACTATAAAAATATAATCAGCAACCTGGCTTGAGCAGTAATACTTCTAACTTGTATTTCAGACAGAGGTACATAAATTTTCCAAAAATCTAGGAGCCACATCAAAATTCTAGGCGCCAGAAGTGTGACACAATGTAAATTACACACTTAGGACTCACAAATATTAAATGCCAAAATATAAAATTTAGTTGCATGGGTAAACTGGTGCCCAGAATTTGTGCATCCCTAATTTAGTGGTGAACAATCCAAATCTCAGCAGGATGTTGATTATCCTGAAGTTCCTTGTGGGTTCTACTTAATAACTCCAGAAATTTCAAGGATAGTCATTCAAATTAGACAATGGCCATTTACTTTCATATCCTTTCCAATTTGTTATTTATAAGTGATCCTATCTTTTTAGGGTTGGACATTCCATTGTAATGTGTGAAAATTATATAGTACTTTCAATCATAAAAATAACTTTGGCAATATTTATTTTCAATCATGCCACACATTTCACCTTAAACAGAGACCATCATCAGACAACCAGTTACAATACACAAAAGAAAAAAAACTTGAAAACAAGTTATTAAATATAATAACCGAGATGTAAATTGAAATCTCAAAAACTGTCACAATTCACAACAGTACTCTGATGTACACTGCTGTGTAACACATTTACAGACTAATTAAGGATGAAAATATGAACCAAAGACTGGCATAAATTAATATTCATTAAAAAAAAAAAATAGGATAAGGTTTTCTGCACTTGGCCTCTGCTGTTAAGAATTTGATGCCAAATTAACTTAATGATTTTTTTTCAGTCTTTTGGCATCATACAGTCTGTTCTGAAGACTCTTCTGATGTAAGAATATTTGTTGGTACAGTTCATGAGTATCAGCTTTGGTTTGCTGAAAAGGGCTGTTCGGTCTTTCAAATTCCTGCGCAACAGGTGTTGCAAAACTCAAAGAACAAGTAGTTTTTGTTGTCTGACATTTCCTTTAGAAGTCTTGCTCTGAATTTTGTACCAAACTGTGATTGGGCTAGTTCAGCAGAAGTGAAATAAGCCTTTAGCTCTTCCCAGTTCATCAAGATATTAAACATAACCTTTCCATGCACAAGCCACCAGATAAAAGAAGTTTTTTTCAAAGAGAAGGGGGCAGTTCAGTTTGGCTCGAATTCTGTAGCTGTGTTCATCACTCTAAACAATTCTTTGTATGCTTCTCATCTTAATTCACTATGGCAAAACCAATTGGGTATTTCTGACAGTTAAAATCCAATATCTGATGGTAGCTTGGACACTGCATATTGAATGTACAGGGCCAGCGAATGACAGATACATATGAGTTGCACATAGGAAGGAGATACAGCATTTAGTCTAGATCACAGAGTTGTTGCACCCAACTATGTTTGATGCACCATCTGTTGCAAAACCAATGCAATTTGCAGGACTCTGGCCACATCCTTTTATTTCCTCTTCAATCAAATTGAACGTTTTTAGTCCTGTAGCCTCTTGCACCGGAATTAAACCTATAAATCCAGTCACAATTTCCTTTCTTCTATCACTTAAAAATTGAACTAACATACACAAGTTGTTTCATGTTGAATTGTTAGTAGATCCATCTATAATGATGGCATATTTCTTGTTCTGAAAGTCATCAATATCAGTTTTCAGTGCAGGCAAAATCATGTTTTTGATTAAACATGCACATTTATTTCTATGTAACTTTATGTGCGCCAATGTACTCCCATGCCCATGTGCTACCATGACTTCATTCAGGTGGTCAATTGTATATACCGCACAATGGCAGGTCATGCTTACAGCAATTTGCGGTTCTACTGCCTCAACTTTACGCACATCTTGCCTAGGAGTCTTTCTTACATTAAGTTGTGTCTAGCCTTGTAAAGAAGTTATCCGCTTCTGTTTGTCCGATTTTTCACGATTTGAGTCTGCTAATTCTTGGTAAAATGTTGCAGTGGCACAATTTAAAATAAGCTGCCTCCGATCCATCAGCAGCCTTTTGAACCCATACAAATGCTTCGTCCTATTTGCTTCTGCACTTATGATTGCTATCATAAGCTTTCCATTTATTCGAAATGTGGCCATGGCTGTTGATAATAAATGATTTATAAAAACAGCCGATGGTGTCACAATTTCAACACAACATGTTATTACATATAGAAAGTACAATACACAGTAGATTAGTATGATTATAAATCCATTCAAACACTTTGGATGTCCAAGGCAAACTTAAGCGACGGTCCCTGAACATGTCACATGTCCACAGTCTTCGGCCGACTTACCGGTTGGCGCCTGGCACTTTCTTGCCCAGACTCTTGGCGGCAGAAATAATTGCCAAATGTAACTGACCAAAAAAACAATTTTCTTAAAGGAAAATGATTTAAAAAAGGACGATATGTAATTTTCGTGCAGATAATTTTAGCATAGAACAAAGCCAGGAAAAAGCCAAAAAGGCAAATGAATTTTGTTATGCCAACCAAATTTTAAAAAATCCAGGTTTCTGGAATTTGGTTTCAAAAAAGGCAATATGGCAACCCTGGCAGAATCCACTAAAAGTAAGTACACTTATACCAGACAACACAATTTAACATCACATTCATCGGTAATTTTCATAGTCACCACTACGAGAACCTCAAATCTCACAAAATAATGCTAATTACCTGCTATGGTCAAGTGATGCAAAGAAACCATTATGGTTCCATGGATTTTTTGGTGGATGAAGCTCAAGCTCTGAAGCCTTTACTGAATAATCAAGAGCAAACAGAAGTGCACCTGTTCCGCCTGTCACAATACCTAGTGTGGCAAATAACTGTAAAAAATAAACCTGATAAAACAACACTTAAACCCATGAATACCAAAAACTTTAATTCAAAACTAGGTCATTCACACACCAGTATTATATCTAAAGTCACACTCACCGTCTTACGTTTTTTCGTCCAGCCACTAAAACTTGCTGTGGAGAACGTGCTAACCTGTACGTGCAGAAAAAAAGGAGCATTACGATAATGCATCCATTCTATCTCATCACTTCAACCAATATAATCATCTACATTAAAATGTTCGGTACAAAATTTCGTAAAATTGAGGTTAATTTTAATTGTGTAATAAAAATATCTTCCTGTAAATAAATAATTAAGCACAACTACTTCACCGCATCTCAGTACTGCCAGCATTCCAGTACCATGCTCCGTAATAATTAATGCTTTCCGAAGTCGGAAGCTTTAAAATACGACACAGGGGGCCCAAGTTATTCTTGCAAATAACCATTCGGCATACCTGATGGCGCACGGGACCACGATTCGCTTTTAAAATACTAGCTCCACAGATCCTACCCACTGTAGCCGCCATTGTGGACAAGAGGTAGTGGGGGTGATTAAAACGGATGAGCCTACGAAGCAGACTATAAAAATTAACTATTTCATATCAAATTTCCGTACACTGAAAATATACTATAAATGTATAATAATTATACAATATAAATAAGTGAATACATTTTTCAGTGGAATTTTTAGATTGTGAGGGAAAAAATATCTAAGCTCCATCTGTTCGACTTTTTAGAAACAAAGGACAGCAAAGCGTGCAGGATCCGTGGCAACCGGGTGCAAGTTCAATTGACATTGGGAAATCGGTGCTTTTGGCGCCTCAAGCGGCTGGGTTGTCGTTACTTGTGGCCACCATGGCTCAGTTGGCTGTGTTTAATCCACATAGATGGCAGAGAAAGGCACTTTTGAGTTCACGTTGTTTCCAATATGAGAGGTAAATATCCCATGGTAAATACGTAATATTTCGGTGGTAGATATGATATATTTAAGTGGTCGTTACAGGTGATCTGTGGTTATAGCGACAAGGTACGGGTTGGATGATCCTAGGCTCGAATCCAGACAACGACAATAGATTTTGCTGTTCTCTAAAACGTCCAGACCGGCTTCAGAGCCCACCGAGCTTCCTAGTTACCGGGCTTCTTTCCCAAGGGTATAAAGTGTCCGGTACCTGAAGTTGACAATTCATTACCGTCTAAGAGTACTCCCTCTATGTGACTTTGTGGCGTGGAGAGGGGCAACCTTATGTTGAACGGGTTGCGTTGGGGGGGGGGGGTGCGGGGAGAATATTGTGTATAACTTTATAAACAAAGACTGTGACTTGCACTTTTGGATTTATTGAATGTTATATATGTATATATATATATATATATATATATATATATATATATATGAGAGTTTCTAA
>Ga0123352_10021724_pt1 | contig 10228 bp, 4 predicted proteins | sample TergutLab28metaG_FD_89700 | JGI IMG/M metagenome (GOLD analysis project Ga0123352, IMG submission 89700) | Labiotermes labralis P1 segment gut microbial communities from Petit-Saut dam, French Guiana - Lab288 P1 | ecosystem: Host-associated > Arthropoda: Insects > Digestive system > Gut ...
CATATGTGTCAACCACTCGGTTAACAGCAGCATTTTTCTGATTCTCATTTCCACCCTGAACTGTGCCTGAAACTTCTGAAGTTTCCATCATCACATCAAATAGAACCATTTCTTTTTCAGTGAAGTTCAGGTCATCATCTGAATCTTGAGCAACATCTGCAGAATTCTGTGATCTGATTGAATGACGCTCCCAACTGTCACTACCAATGGAATCAGTCCCAGATTGAAAAAGCATCAGCATTGTTGTTCCCACACCAAATGTTTGACCTGCACTGCCATTCTTCCCTTGTGGTTTTGTCTTTATACTTCTTCCATCACTTCCCCCTTCTGCATTTAGACTCTGTATACATCTTTCTTCCTGTACATTGCTATTGTTCATATTCATACTTTGTAAGACGCTGCTGCTACTGCTGCTGGACATAAGTCGTCGTTGTGGAACTGGCATCATTCTAGTCAAGGGAACTGTGTCATCCAAAGCACTGGGCTTGCTGCGTATGCGAGGCTTCGGGACTGGAATGTGCAATGTAGGTTCTTGTTCCAAAGCAGCAGGAGCTGTTGTTAGGGTTTGGTTAGAAATACATGCAAAAGAAGAAGAAAAATTAAATGCAGGAAAATGAGATGCGGTCCATATTTACAGCATGCTTACATAACAGGGGCTTAATGCTCTAAATGTTGTGGACTATCAGTGTTTGTATCTAATTCTAGTGTTGTAAAGAAAACATGTCTGCTAGGGAGACTACACAAATCTAGAAATATATATACACATGGTACAGATTTACAGAAGATCTGCTTGTTTGGTGAACACTAGATATGTCTTAATTTCCTGTAATTTAACAAATATAAACTGCTAATATAAATAAATAACTTTCTCATCCTTTAACCGATTACACATGATATACAGATATAGTGCACCTGTAGAGCAAATCTGACAAAACCACATTTTGTTTCAAATTTAGTTCTCTTTACTGAGTTTGCCAGATCTGTATCAGATGTAACTAGCATATGGCCCAACATCAGCAGTAAGGTTTTAGATATACAATGTGGGAGCTTACTTACAATTTCTCAGGCCATAACCTCTAGCTTTAACAATAAAAATCTGCTCACAGGAAGTTAACTTTTACATCCAAGTATGGGACTTTAAATATCCTAGTATAAATGGCTGGTGGTCATACTTTAACTGAGGGGTAATGTCAGTGGTACTGAAAAAATGAAGTGCTTGGCCAGTAGGATAGACATAATAATATGGCATATGCTTTGTGAAAATTTATAATTCACATGTAACTAAAAAACAGAATTATTCTAACACAAAATACTATTTCTATAAAGAGCTTTTGTAATAAAAACTTGGAAAGCTTGTCTCTTTTCTACACCATGAAGGCATACAGGGGCGGAGAAGCCGAACTTTCATGCATTCATTACTTTTTGGCACTAGATCGAGCGTCACCTTCACACTCCAGCTGCATTACCCCTGATCAAGCAGTCCTACAAAGAAATTTGATGAGCTATTTAATCCTTAGTGAAGGTTTTGACTTCAGAAAATCCTGCCCCTGATAAGAGGTGAATATAGGATGCTCAGACTACACACATTTACTTCCGCCACTTATCTTTCAAAAGAGGTTTCCTACAGCTAAATCACATTTATGGTTTGGTATTCTCTGAGGCATTCCTAGTTAAGCAATATGTCTTTTTTGAATGTGAAACCCCTCTGCCCACAGTTTGGAGCCCATGTTACCAACCAACATCTCATAATGACCCTGTAACTGGGTACAACATAATGCCCTATAGATGCCCTCGCCTTAGAAATGGGTTCTATATCCTTTCATCAGAGACCAGAGGTCAAACAAGCCATAGTCAGGGGCACAAGAAACCAAAATCACAGGATTTTTATCCGATTTTATTGTCAAGTGGGAAATATTAGCTACTTAAACTAATGTAATGCATCCACAACACCTACATGCCTGTGTAGCAGGAAAGATTCTAATCCAGTTGCAACTCTGTGTAACAGTAATTAGTGCATAGGTTTAAACAATTTCTACCCTGTTCTCTAGGATTTTATCAAGCTCCTGTAGGAACTTTTTCCAGGACTGACTGGATTCGCTACGACTAACGACAAAATCTGCTGGTGGTGGGACAAGCAAGCTGACCCTCATCTCAGGAGTTACCTGCCTGTCAGCAGTATTTACATCACACTCCCATTTTGATACAGTAGGTGAACTATACATACTACTGCCAAGTTTGCACAATGTGGAAACTTTTTCAGGATTTGTAATATCACAATTGTTATTCTGCGTACACTGCTCTTGTTGTACCACTGAAGAACAATTAACTTGTTCCAAAAGAGGTTGTGGCCCAGTCTTGTGTAATTTAGAGGCACATATTATATTTTCAGGGCTCGAATAATTATGATTAGCAGCCCCATGTTTATGCTTTTCAAAAGATTTGACCATAGAGTTAGAATTCTCTTGAGCAGATATGTTTGAACTTCTTCTGACAAGAGTTTGGAAATTCTGTGAGTCTGGGTTTACAAATTTCTGTTTTGAATTCAAAGATGAGCAAGCTGTGATTTTATTACAAGATGAAAGAGCTGGCTTTTTACCAGTGTCATACAAATTCCTGTTCAATTTGGCATGATGAGTCATGCTGCATAAATATTGTTTTGGAGTTGGTGGAAAAGTTTCACTAGATAATGAACTGGAATACTTTGCTTTGCATTCAAAAGTAGGAGTGACTACTCCCGTGTTCCATGTGTCTTTCCAGGATGAATAGTCATTGCCAATTTCTAACTCACCAGCCATTAGCTTACCTTGTGGGGTGCTTGTATCAACAATTTGAGGGCATTTACTCCTTGAAGCAAGCTCTACAGGGGGCTCTGGTGCTGTTTCTACAGGTGGAACAGGGGACTGCTGGAAGCATTTGTCTTGTGTCTTGGAGATATCTCTGTCAGAACTCTGGTTTTTAGTGGCATTGATAAGTTCATCTTCATGTGTTTCTGAGTGAAAGGGGGATGTTTCTTTGGGAACATCTGGAACACTGGTACGTTCAACTTCAGAAATCTTCTCATCTTCATCCAGACACATTTCTTCAGGTGACTGTGTTTCTGTGTCAAGAGTGTCTGCTGATGTTTGGACTGTAGTTTCCACTGCCCTGGAGTTGTGTGGCATCTTCTTCTTGCCAGGCAGAGTTGAGCTTTTGTCTGGTGACTGACCACTGGCAACTGCAGAATTCTTGCCAGACAAATGTCTTTCTAGTGATGTTGTCTTATTGAAGGACTCTGTGGTGTCCTGGTCAGTTGAAGATAGTGACTGTGATGATGAGCGTCTCTGCTGCTGGTCATCTTTTGTTACTCCCACTCCTGGTGGAAGGGGTGGCGCTCTTTTTTTCTTCTGTCCTTGACCTGCAATCATGAACATTGCATTGTCACAAAGCAAGCAGTTACATGTATTAAAGTCAGCGGCTGATTTGTTGCCAGACTTATTGTAGAATTCATGTTATGGTTTTCTGGGTTATGAGTCTGCATATGTGGTAGGTGGTTACCAACATTTTGGAGAAACATGCTGTCTCCATTTTCAGGACAGACCATTTCTTCTACCACAATGATGGAGGCATTATGTACCATTAACACACCAGTATCCACCAACAGAACTACAAAACACCATGATGTGAAAACATGCTGTGATAAAATGTCAAAATCTTATGTACACAAATATCCATACGCAGGAGGAGATTGACACCTGTTACCATACAAGCTGAAGCCACAAGCACTAGGCTGTGCCAACTGTGGTCAGCTTCTACGTGCTTCACTGCACAAAGACATTCCTTTTTATTAGTTCACTTAAAAAATTATTCTTTATGATAAACTACAGTCCAGTTCCCATATCTTGAAACTTGCGGGGTGAGGAAGTGGGGAAAGAAAAAGGGAAAAGCGGGGCACAGAGTGTGAGGCTAGTACCTGTTCTATGGCATGAGATGTCAGTAAAAATACCAGTCCAAAATATGTTGACTGCTTAAACACTTGGAGATTTCTGTAGCATGTGATGTAAGTGATAAGAGTCTTTGCACAGATAGTAGTCACTAAGTTATACAGCCTTGTCAGGTGACTAACCACCCCATCCTGCATGCATTCCTTTAATATCTTCCAAGTCTCAAGTTACCAGAACTGAACTGTACATTCTTCATATGTCCATGCTGAAGTAAAAGAATCTACCAATGCTACCAACCTGTGGAGGATGCAAGGGAACTGTTAGAAGTACTGTGTTGACAGCCTGCCATGTTGCCTACTCCACTTAGACTTGACATGGACCTGGAAAGATTATGACTAGCACCGCGAACCTTCATCTGTGTTTGATGGTCTGATGTCAGTTTCCCTTGACGAGGGAGAGTGTCCACAGTGCAACTGAAATTATGTGGTTAGTAAGATTATGGAGGCCTAGATTTGTTTTCATGTAGAAACAAATTGTACGTGTATAGAATTATTACTGCCCATCTCTTATTAAATCACAGTTTAAAAAAGGAGGCTTCTGAGCCTCCATACCTAAAAGCAGATAAACATATCCCTCTTGGTACAGTACACTTTTTTAATTTAAGAAAATACAAGTCAGACTAACCAGTGAAACTTCCAGTGGGGCAGTCACTTTAAAAATTTAGTACCTACCTCAGATTCTCCATTACTAAGACCAACCGGTTAATGTTGTTTATTGTGTGAATTACATATGGCATATAAATACACTCAGTGGGAAAAAGCAGAGCTTTCTTAACGTCAGTAATTTACCGTAATTTTTTTTTTGGGGGGCATTGTAAGTGGTCTCATTGCATTAGGCTCTTTTAACAAAATTCTATATGCATTTTGGAAAACACTCCTAGAAATTCATTTAATAATTTTAGGGAACAATGAAATTAACTGCACTTCTGAGACATGCTGCATAATCTGTTATTTTCCACAAAGTGCTGTTTATTTCAATTTTATCTGTCTCTGTTCAAATAATATGGTTTTCATAAACCATGTGCTAAAATTTAAATACCCACTAGATTCAAATCTTTATGTTCAGCAAATCACAACTGAAAAGAATGTACTCAAATTCTCTTTATTACTACAACATGTTTTGACTAATTTTATTGGCCATCAGCAGGCAGTAGTATAGTGTACATAAAAGAAAATTATTTCAGGATAAGGCTTCTCACTTACAAATGCCAAATTCAGTGACAATATAATTATTCCAAAAAGTGGAATACTTGAGATAAATAATAGTTCAAAGTACTACCTGATGATGGCCAATCAAATACACCAAAACACACAGACATACAGAGAATTTACTACATTCTTATCATTTGTGTTTTTCTGAATATAAAGTTTTCAAATTAGTTACGTAACACAACGGGATGACAATATCAAAGTTTAAATACCCACCCCTGTAGGATAAATGTTAAGCATCATACCATGAGATGAATGGAGAAATGGAGTGTAACTCCACACATTTTCTTATCCCTGGCACTAGATGCAAGTGAATGGTAAACTTCACACCCTAGCCACTTTACAACCATTAAGAGCCCTGTTCCCATAGGATAGGTGGCTGAGAGCACCGCAGAGCTGGTTGGGTGTTGTAGAGAAGAGAAAAATCTCTTCTCCTTCCAGGAATTTAACTGACTGACTGGGTATCCATCCAGTCACAGGTTAGTCACTATACTAACTGAGCTATCCAACCTTATCACTTGCAAAAAATTAAAATGTACACATTGCAGTCAGTTTAGTGGAATCCTGCAAATATAAAGCACATAGGCTATATTCATACTTTTCTGACATCCGGTTGCCTTCAGCTGGACTCTCACTAAGTACTGATGCCTCATGGTAACCACTGCTGTCTGAACTGTTACGAGAATGGGATACAGGAACATGTGTTGCCTTGCTATTATTAATCCCAGAATGCCCATTCACAACAGTTCCAGAGCTGGACTCTGCTTGCATATTTGATTCCTGTGGGAGAAGTTCATAACAAATGACCACTGCTGCTTACACATTTAGTCAGTCACTTAATGCAATATCGTTATTATTTGCTATATTATTATAAAATTAAACTGTTACATATTCACTAAGTCAAACATGGTGTAAGATGTACATATGGTAAAATAATTCTGGTCAGTTTTTTCCATGTTTTTATTGGTTTAAAAAATAATATTTGCCCAAAAAGTGTACTGGGCATGAAGTGTTTCAGTATTCTGTAGAAATTTTGTTCTAAATATCTTTTTGCTCTTATAATTATGCAGTCAGTTGTACTCATGATGTGCACAGATACACACATAGGACCTCACATACAGAGCCTGGTGCTGGTATTAGATTTTAACAGAATTTGTTGACAAGTTTTAGTTACACTTGTGAATGTCAAATTCCATGAAAGTCATTTCAGTTGTCTCATGTTACGACATTCAGGTAAATAGTCATGGTGAAGCAAACAGGTACATTTTTGCACGTTCCATTTCAGACATGCAAGAAAAGTTAAACAAGTGCAGCTCTTAATAAAGTTATCTCTTTTCAAGTATGGATTGGTTTAAAATGAAGCAGCACTCAATAAATGATCTCCTCTTAGTAACTGTATTTATTATAATCTCAAAGGAATTTTCAGACTATGTTCTCTTGCACTGTGTAAGAGTCACATGATGTTACTAACCATCTGCTGCTCACTGCTGATTGACCCATTGTTAGAGCAGGGTGGTTTTGGTGCAGGACGTCTCTTTCTGGCTGGCCTTGCTGGTGGGACTGGGGCCATCGTAGGTGGCAGGTTACGTGCCTGAGGTGAGGCTGATCGGCTGGCAGACTCATCAGATCTGGCTGGCGAGATGCTGCGACCTCCTAGACTATCACTGCTGATGCTGCCATCGCAGTAACTCTGTACAGATAAACATGTTGGTTATAGGCTGATTTCAAAACTGTTCGACACTGAACAGTAAAGCTTAAAAGGTGAGAGTGAATGGCTAACCTGCTTAGGCCATATAAACAAAAAGGGGAACAAATTTTTTATTAGGTTTTACATTTAGCATGGTCCATATTTATTGTAGAGTCAATAAAATAACTACACATTTTCAGAGATGAATAGGAACCAGTTTAGGTGACAGGACTGTTACACAATAATGTCCCTCCAAGGAACATCTGTTGGAACTTGGAATGGTAAATAGTTCCATCTGCAAAAGATGTTATGATATATAAGAAGCAGCCTTACATGTCCTATGTGACTGTGAGGTTCTGTGTGAATTAAGAGTTCAACTGGGAACTCATCTGGTATAACAAAGTGACTCACATGGGGGTTCCACCAAGCAAGGTATTACACTTGAGGTGCAGGACTGCTAAATCTTTAAAAGGGATGCACAACTGATTGAAGACAGTTGTGGTTCTAGCATCCTTTAATGCTCAACCCTTCTAATTTATTCCATTTTCTTACAGAGTATGCTGGGAACAAAAACATGCAAAACATTTTATAGGGTATTTGGAAGCATTTATGAAAGCTTAGTGACACAGACAGCTTGAACCACAATAATAAAATTTCAGCTATCAGATAAATGTCGCAAAAAAAAGGGCACTCTTAGACTGCTGGACTTTCTGCACTTACAGATCGATTTCGCTTGTTCGACACTAGCCCCAGACCTGTACCAGCACCATGCTGTTGGCGTGCCTGCTGACGTCGCTTGTCTTCCTCTCTCTGCAGTGCCATGATGTCAGATGATGAGAGCGCCGATACCATTCCTGGTGCATGACTTTTTGCTACTAATGTCACCTCCTGCAAACCATAGTCAGCCAAGGTGTAGGAAGGACTCAACAGCTGAGAGAGGTTGGCTGTGGAGAGAAAACATCCAGTGAGATACACAACAGAGAATGATCTGTCTTCTTCTTTGGGGCATTAGGTAAGACAGTGTTCCAGTTTTAAGTAACAAAACATCTCTATAACTCTCAGGCATTACTGACATTACAGTCTTCCTGGATGTCTGTCTGTCTCCATGTGATGCAGGCACCAGGTTCCTCTAAAATGTTGCTACCTGTCCACCAAAACACAGTGTCTCACCAAGTAAGACAATTTTTTTTTATTAGTCCCAGTCCCACCAACCTTAAATCTTAACTAACAAGCAGCATAACCCAAAGCTTTGATACCTCGTTAACACCAGGGCTTAGCTTTGTATATGACCCTCTGCTGCTACGTCTTATCCTTACAACTGGTTTGCCTAAGATCCAAGGTAACATTATTTTCCCATCTGGTGCTCACTGTATGTCTTCACTTTGGTTGGTTTCCAAATGGTTCTCCCCACAGATGCATTATCTGTCTCTGCCAGTTGAAGCTGCATGTCCAGTCCATCATATAATCCTCCGTTTGTACCAGTGGACCACACTTAAATCCAGCCGGAGTAGCATAGTCGGTATAGTGACTAGGCTAGGGCTGGACTGTCTAGGCTTTGAATCTTGGTACAGACAAGAGATTTTCATCTTCACCAAAATGTTTGGACTGGCTATAGGGCCCTCCCAGCCTCCTATTAGAAAGGTACAGGGGTCCTTTACCTGGCATAAAGCGGCTGGGGTGTGAAGTGTACCACTTTCCTCCATCTAGTGCTAAGGTTAAGAATGAGTGGAGCTATACCTCTTCGCACCATATGGGCCTTTATGGTGTGGATGGGGGAAGAAATTACCATTACCTTTCACCCACGTAAACCATGAAGCCCCTTAATATGAAATTTCCTTGCAGAACAGTGAGAAGCTAACAACACATATATCTTTCCACAATTCAGTTTGTAAGATACCACTCTTTGAAACTGTATGGGCTATGCTAGAACATGAAAAGCACCCAGGGGAGGGAACCCCCTCTCAGATTGTGTGTTACAGCAGTGTAAGTTTGATAATGCGTGCAGCAGTAAGTGGCTAACTGGGTTGGGTAGGCAGGTACTATTTCTCCTTGGTATGAATGTGGTAATACAGATATCAATTCCAATTTTGCTGAATGCTGTATTAAGCAAAATGTAAGACAAGAACTTTTTCCCAAATTCATCGTCTGAACAATGGACAGCCTCCTTATATTCAACGAATTTATTGACTAGGTGAGTGGCTACTCACTTCTCATGAAAGACTGTACTGACTATACCTCATAGTTCAGCAATAGTCATGGAAGCTCACATTTGGTAGGTCCCAGGCTCAACTGTTCGCCGCAGTCCAGCTGTTCTGATTTCTTTTTGTGGTTTTTGTCACTCTTACCAACAAGTGTGGGAACTGTACACCTAATTAAGTCCCACCACTGCCTTCCACATCCTTCCCAATTCACTACTCCCTAATGATTACACTATATGATGCTATGTAATCCGAGCAATTGACAATGCCAGTAATTAATCCAAAAACAGATAGCAAGTCCTGTGCTCAGTGGCATCACTCATCTCTCTGATATTTCACTACTGCTATTGTCCAGGCTTGGCAACAGTTACCTGGGTGCCTCAGCTCATACTTGTTGGGATCAAGGTTCTTTTCTGTGCATGTCAGGTGCAGGATGTCAGACAGCAGTGCCCTCGGACTGACCCGCAACACAAACAGCTGGTTCCGTGGCATATGGACCTACAACACAAGACACAAGTAAGTACTGGTGCGTGAACAGCCATATTAAATCTTCTATCAGCTGGAATCATATCATGACATTTTGTGTGACAGTCTATGCCATGTGTGTTTTTTGAGATGGTTTCATATTTGAGCTGATACCAGCCATAATGCACTTGATAGATAAGGTTTTTCATACTTGGACTAAATGTTGTGGTTGAGTGGTTGCCTTTGTTGCATTTGATTTCAGCCCATTAAGAACAATGGTTAAATATATGAACCACAGTCTTTGATACTGAAAAACTTTGTATTTCGCCATGGAATGAGTTTATGTATTTTTTATGATTCTCTGAATAAGTGGTGACTTCTTTTCTAAACAGCTGTACCTCACTGGTCCTTTTAATGGACGGAGAGACAGTGTTTTCCATGAGATTGGAACTGAATTTTTAAATGTACTTAGACAAACTTCAGGCTGCAGGTAGTTAAGTAACATTTGGCATCGATGTTACATGTGTCTGTTTTCACCATGGCATGGCAGGACACATTGTCAGGCTAGAAATGAAGTGTTCTCCAGATATAGACACTCTGTGGGTATATTGAGCTGTAGCCATAAATGAGTGATCCTTCAGCTTGGCCTTGGGGGGGGGGGGGGGGTGGAAAAAAACAACAAAACAAAAA
>Ga0123352_10021725_pt1 | contig 10227 bp, 1 predicted proteins | sample TergutLab28metaG_FD_89700 | JGI IMG/M metagenome (GOLD analysis project Ga0123352, IMG submission 89700) | Labiotermes labralis P1 segment gut microbial communities from Petit-Saut dam, French Guiana - Lab288 P1 | ecosystem: Host-associated > Arthropoda: Insects > Digestive system > Gut ...
AGAGGCTGTGTAATGCAATTTTGACCTCCTGATGATGAGCACATGTGCTCGAAACATGTACAGGCATGAAATAAAACTTATTGTGAAACAAATTTTGTGCATCAAGTTGGTTAAATACTGAGAAAAATACGGGATGCACGGTCAGCAAAACGTTAAAAGAAACTACCTTGTTGAGTAGTTTCAGCTGGTTCAAAATATGGCCCGTTGTGAACCAGGTGAATAACTTACTACCAAGCTCCACAAATACAACAGATTTCTAGACAAGCTGACCAAATACAGTTTTCCCTAAAATAGTTTCCTTCGGTGCAGTAATATTACAGATATGGTGGCTGCTTGTGGGATGAAATTTAATTTCAGTGTAAAACACTTGTGATGCCTCCCATAACTCAACTTGAAATGCAGAATGTGACAAATTCTGATTTCGCAATTGTTCAGATAAGTACTTGATAAGCACACAGCAACCGAAAGTGTTTGTTTGTTTGTTGTAACAGATTGTGTTAGCGCACACATGTGTCACCGATATATGTCACCTTAGGCTGAACAAATCAATAAATTACATAATGGCATAATTGGCAATAAAGTTGGCTGATGTTGACACCAGTAACATAAACGCTGTCTGTTACATAAGTTTCTTTAATGGCACTCAGAAAAATAGCAAATGACACAAATAAAAAAAAAACATTTAAGCTAAATATTGGAGAGCACTGAACTGAAGAATAAGAACCAACTAGATGCTACTTTTTATTTATTGTACTTCTGATAAGCTGAACATGTTTCGGGCACTACTATGCCCACTATCATGAGTTCACAACTATTATGTTAGTTACCACATTGGTCGTTTTGTTCTTGGTTTGCTGTAGGTTGGAAATTACGTGCAGTGTAGCCTGCATCTAACTTCCAACCTACAGCAAACCAAGACCGAAACGACCAATGTGGTGGTCAACATTATAGTCGTGAGCTCTTGATGATGGGCATAGTAGTTCGCAAAACATGTTGAGCCTATAAGAAGTACAATAAAATAATAAATATCCTCTAGTTGATTCTTATACTTCACTTATCACAATGACGCACCTTCCAACAAACATCACACTGGAGAGCATTGTTTGTTTCTTCGCAGTTTTAATCTGACCCCATAAAATAGTTGGCTTTTAGAGTTGTGTCAAAACTGAAGTGATCTCCCTCGTTTAATATTGCTTCTGTTTCTCAACAGTTGTTCAAGCCCACAAGTTATTCGTAATTAATTGAGTTTCTTCATTAACACTTTCAAACCGTAACTTCACTTTACTCTCAAATTTATGAATACTTTCCAGTCCCCTGATGACATTAAATACACCCCTGTCTTGTATTTTTATTAATTTATATATACTGAATTAAACTTTATTTTGATCATATCCGTGCAATAATATCACTGTATCAAATAAATACCTACAAACGCATTCATATATTATTAAGTCACCACTTATTTAAACTTAAACTCGCTAATTTTAAGTTGAGGCATCTCCGTTGTCTACTATAATCATATAAAATAGGATAAAATAGTCAAACACAGCTTGTGTTTGACTATTTTATCCTATTTTTTTTATTAAACTCGCTAACTTGCGAAGCGATTTCGAATTTTCAGGTGAAATATCCCCGATGTGTTGAATGAAGAGTAATGTTTAAGCATATATGATATACAGTCTAACACAACTCTCTATTAAGCAAATTATTATTAAAATGTGTTTCACATTATATTCCACAGTTACATGTTTCGGCTTGTTTCTATGGAACCGTCTTCAGGCTGAGCTTTTAAAAAGGTATACAATTGACAAAAATGTAATACGAGATCTCGTACTCAACAAAACATTGTCAATTGCACACAGTACCTTTTTAAAAGCTCAGCCTGAAGATGGCTTCCTAGAAACGAGCCGAAACATATAGCTGTGCTATATGATGTGAAATATCTTTTAATAATAATTGCTTAATAGAGAGTTGTGTTAGACTGCATATTTTATATATTTATATATTACGGCGCATTCCGAACCACAAACACAATATCTAACATCTCTAAAACAAGGATTCCACGAAATAATAATTTATATGACTCTACGAGTTGGATATATGACCTTCCTTGCGCCACATGCCATATAAATTACGTGGGCCAAACTGGACGCACCTTAAAACAATCTTATTCCGAGCATATATATAATATATTCGATACAACAATCCACAATCGGCATGTGTCAGTCATATTCTACAGCACGCACTCAAATACGGATCCATACAAAATACAGTGACATTAATAAACCGAGACTCTGAAGGACGCCTAATGGACATTTTAGAACAACTCTTTATTCAAAAATGCAGCCATGAGCACACGTTGATTCAGGAGCAAATACCAGGGGAAAAGATCTCCTTGTTTACGTTACTTTATTGCGCACGATTACGTCACGCTACTGCTTGAACTGGTTCTTGCTCCTTTATCGATACTCCAGTCATATTGCTGCTACGATACACAGTACACAAACTTGGTGTTTATTAACGACTTTTGTCATACCTTCAATAATTTTATAAATATTTTATAATTGTTTGTTTTTTATATTCTATTGATTACACACTATTACTTTACATGTTAATTTATTTGACTTCAAGAATTTTACGTGTGGTAATTTGTGACTTTGCATTTAGAAAGTATCAAACATACTTCCTAGAGATGTCACCTTTAGAGGTGAAACATGTTTGAGTGACATATAGTGTTAATAAATGGTTGACTTAACAATGTATGAGAGCATTTGTTGATAATGAATGAAATTCGGTTGATATGTTACTTGGGAAATCGTATAAATATTTGTTAATATAGTTGACCAGTAACACTACTCTTATGCCAAAAGCTCTTTATTGGTTGCGTTTTGTTTGATATAGACTGTATATTTGGAGTCAACTTAGAAGAAACACAAGTATGTAGACACATTTCTAGACTTTACAGAAAACATCTTAAAATGTGTAGAGTGAACATAAATTAGAAATCGAAAATAGGATTCTGGAGTGCAGCTTACAGGCCACTTGCTCATTCCAGCGTCAACACTAGTACCTTACAAACTGTCGTTTCTTTCCCCGTTAAGACTTGCGTATCGATATCTCCGTACAACAAGTGCACGTGGACCCAAAATATTAACCGGATATATGTTGCAGTACGTCACACAGTACATGTGGACCCATATTATTTACCGGATATATGTTCCAGTAAGTCACAAAGTACACGTGTACCCAAAATATTAACCGGATATATTTTCCAGTGCGTCACAAATTACACGTGGACCCACAATATTAACCGGATATATTTTCCAGTACGTCAAAAAAGTACACGTGGACCAAAAATATTTATCGGCTATATGTTCCAGTAAGTCACAAATTACACGTGGACCCACAATATTAACCGGATATGTGTTCCAGTACGTCACAAAGTAAACGTGGACCCAAAATATTAACCGGAAATATGTTGCAGTACGTCACAAAATACACGTGAACCCACATTATTTAAAGGATATATGTTCCAGTACGTCACAAATTACAAGTGGACCCACAATATTAACCGGATATATGTTCCAGTACGTCACAAATTAAACGTGGACCCAAAATATTAACCGGATATATGTTGCAGTACGTCACAAAGTACACGTGTACCCACAATGTTAACCGGATATACGAGTATGTTCCTTTACGTCACAAACTTTGTCCCTTACGTAATCGCTTTATATTTAATCGAGGCCTGCAAATTTGCACAAGAAACACAAACACCAACACCATACCATATGGAATAAAAGATCAAGTTTATCGTCCAAACTTCAATAAACCCGAGTTTTTTATACATTTGCCCCACTAAAGAAGACAGTTAATAGGCCAGTTTTTGCTTCTATTCCCCCGTTGACGCTTGAAATACTTCAGTTTAACGAAGTTCTATTTGAAAATTCAGTTTGTACCACGCAGTTACAAAATCCATCTCGGTTAAAAAAAACTAATCAGATATTACTCTGTAGCGAAATAATCACTGTTGGTACCGAGATCCTTACAAGCCGCCTAATACACTGTGTGGGTAGACTGTACAATTTTTGAGTGTTAAACCTGTTGGTAAAGAATGTTACCACCAGGTTTGAAAGGTTTAAAATACGCAGTTCATATTGTCACTATCACCTCCGTCTGGTGACGTAATGCTCTTGTAGTTCCTCTGTAATCAGGCTGCAGTTCGTTACATCCTAATGACTCCGAACTCTCTGTGCTGTACAAACTCATAGCACTCTGGACCAATTCTCGTACCCCTTAAATGGCTGCACGTCCTACTTGAAGTCCATCAAATTCCGACATCTTTGAAGCAAGAGCGTATAAGGCATGGTTATTGGCCATATGGGCCGTTCTCAAGCCGCAGTACAGAACTTTGACATACGTTATTCCAACTGTGTATGTGAGAAACAAATAATGTTAGCGAATAAGAGTGACTGAAAATTTGGCTGTTTCCGGAAGGAAACTCGGAAAATTCGTCAATTTCACAACTTCGGTTATGCCTTCGACTCCAAGTCGCCTTTCTCTATTCCCTCCAGTAATACAGGCATTTAAACTGTCGAAAATGCTTCATCTTGCAGTAACTAAGCAGATATGCAACTAAAAGTTAACGTGTAGGGTTCCAATAACCTAGAGACGGTAAAGTAAGCAACAACCACCAACAAATTTCTCCTCCAATTACAGAGCAGACTTTTGCGCAAGGCACTGTATTTCAGTATGTTCACAAATACTCTCTACCTTTGGAGCTGGTCCTAATTAGCAGAGGGTGGCGCAGTTGGTTAAGGCACTGCGCTACAAGCCGGAGGGTCGCGGGTTCGATTCCCGATGGAGTAATTGAGATTTTTCATTGACTTAATCCTTCCAGCTGCACTATGACGGTGCGGCTGACAGCCTCTAACAGAAATGAGTACCAGGGATATCTCCTGCAGGATAAAGGCTGAAAACAATATGGCCTTTATGTGCTGACTGTCTAGGGATTCTGTGGGTCTCAACGTCCTGGAGCCCTATGGGCCTGTCCGTGCCTGTAATGGGATAGCTTTCCCCTTACATTGATGTGCAAAGCGAGGGCGCTGTATGGCATGGTGACAAGAGGCCCGCATGACATCTGTGGGCGAAATACAGGTATGCGCCGCATAACGACGTTTCGGTTAACGACGATCCACATAAACGACGGAGGTCCCGTAAGATTATAATATTCTAATGTAATATTATATTACTTACCTTTGTGTTACAATTGCTTACAGTATTCAGTACAGCTAGATGCTATACAGGTTTGTAGCCTAGGAGCAATAGACTATACCATATAGCCAAGGTGTGTAGTAGGCTATACTATCTAGGTTTGTGTAAGTACACGTTCGCACAACGACGAAATCGCCTAACGACGCGTTTATCAGAACGTATCCCCGTCTTTAAGCGACGCATATCTGTACAAGGAGGAATACAATTTCTGGTTATTCAGTGTGAGATTGTAGTGCGATTAGAATTGCGCCAATAATGTACATCAAGAACAAACGAAGGCTGGTGCCAGAGAAGAGATGTACGTCAAGTCGCAGAGAACACATTACGAAAATTGCTTACATCATAGCTTCTCTTCTTCTTCTTCTTCTTCTTCTTCTTCTTCTTCTTCCTCTTCCTATTCTTCCTCCTCCTTCTTCTTCCTCTTCGTCCTTCTCTTCCTCTTCTTCCTTCTTCTTTTTCCTCCTCCTCTTCCTTTCTTCTTCTTCTTCCTCCTCGTCCTCCTCTTCTTCTTCTTCTTCTTCCTCCTCCTTTCCTCCTTCCTTCTTCTTCTTATTTTTCTTCTTCTTCTTCTTGAGTTTCGCCTGGTGGCTTCTTCAGAATTAGATATAGCACTCTCTCTTGCAAATTCTAAACGTAATGGATATTTGTTTACGATGCAAGCCCCAAAGGCCAGAGTTTCTGCTCCATGGAGGACGGTTCGCTGCTTCGCCACAATATTGACGTTAATACAGTTAGACGCGTGACACACACGGAGTTACCAACAAATAACGCCTAACTATAAAGAACACAAAGTACATAATAAGTTAAAGCAATGGGATCTACCTCGAGCTGAAGACCAAAATTCGATTAATATGCAAATAGAGAAGCCCGGCGTATGACAACAATTGAAACAAGGGGTGCCTATTGTGAGAATTTACTGAAACCTGTTTAAAATTTACAGTAGTAATAAGTAACGAGCAGTAAAACGCAACGAAAAGTGGAAGGGAAAGAGCAAGAGGGGCAGGCAGGAGAGAAAGGGAGAAGGAAAGAAACATGAATTAGGCAGAGAGTGAGACAAATACCTTCTTGGATCAAGTTTATTCTTGAGGAGGTAATATTCAGGCAACTGGGCTAGATATTGCCCATCTTTTATGCACCGCAAGCGTATATTAGCACACTCACAGACGGCCACTGGCCCATATCGTGAGCCAGCTGTATCCAGCCTACATCTGTATGACTTGCTTCTTGAGGGTCTCGGTTAGTATTTACGTCCTAGCACCAACTATGCTTCACCATTCATATCTTTTAGACTTTTTGACTATACAAAAAAACAGAGAGTGGGGGAAGAACATCCTGAGGAGTAATGACAAAAGAGACAAACCAAAAAAACAAATGCGGAGAGTAATGGATTGGTGGAAAAAACAATGACGTGAGGGGGAGTGGAGGATTACAGATTTCGATGCCACTAGTGCTTTTGTAGACTTCATTCTGCACGTTTATTATTAGCCCTATTTAAAATTGGCACTTAACGTGACGGTTAATGTGCTAAAAGGAGATTCTTCCTTATCTGAAGGGCTGCAGTTATGAAGCGCTGCATTCTGTCCAATGGACGTGGTCCTAAACGAACCCATCAGTGCAGGTGGCCGACACAACCAGCACAGCATTGTCTTCCCTCATCTATACATTTTGTCACAGTAAAGTCTTAGTTTTTTCTAATGCGATGTGTATAATTTATAGTCTTTTAAATTTTCTCGAATTATTTTCAACAACATGCATTTTGTAATTACGTATATTAATATGCTAACACATTAATAATGTAGGTTTGCTGTAAACGTAATATATGCCTTCTTGTGTTTCCGAACTTGCACCTTCTTCCAACCAAAATGGATTTTGTGGTCTATGTTTGTCATATAAATTTCAATTTGGACGTACGAGTACTGGCTGGTTAATGATAAGTGTTGCAGGACTGCATAAACACGTCACGCTTTCAATCAGTGAATATGATTTTGGGCAAGTACTTTATTTTTTGTCGCATCTTCCATATCATCTGTGGACCCATCCAGTTTCATATTGCACTAGCATAGCCGGCTCTTTATCCAAGGATGAAACAGCCGAAGCCTAAGATTTGTCACTCATATCATTGTAGAGCCGCGGTCTGCAATACACGTAGTCTTTGCTCCGCCCTTACTACTTCTGAACTGGAGCCTTCAGCAAAAGCAAAATCCTGTCCCCTCACTATTGCCTGTGACTGTCCGCTCAGCTAATTAGGAAAATTTCCACCTTTTATGGAATGTTTAAAATTATAACAGTAATGTACCATTGGGCCGATCCTAATGGCTGCGCTCTCTAAGACGTGGGTCTAATGAATGTGCATGTGATTATGTTACGTCATTTGTAGAACCCGAGTAGACCGGAAACAGTGTCGTGTAAACAGTTAAGGGCGGTCGTCCTGCTTCTTTGTTGTTGATATGTAAACTTAAAAGTCAAATGAAATAAAGTGAAATGCCAACTTGATGCAAGTAGGTAATTTTATTGATGTGTTCTTAGCTCGACATGTTTCGGGTACATACACCCATCATCAGGAGCATTAGATGTTGAGTTTCAGCGTATGGTTTTCTGCACCGAGTTTTTGGATGGGTGGTGGTCTTGAGAGCTGCTGCGTAGGTCGTGTGTACGGTGCGGATGACACCATCCGCACCGTACACACGACCTACGCAGCGGCTCTCAAGACCACCACCCATCTACAAACTGGGTGCAGAAAACCATACACTGCAACTCAACATCTAAATCTCCTGATGATGGGCCTATGTACCCGAAATATGTCGAGCTAAGAATACATCAATAAAATTACCTAGTTTCATCAAGTTGGCATTTCACTTTATTTCATGAGGAAGATGCGGGGTCAAACAACCCTCAAGTTAAAAGTCAAAATTTGCATTTCAAAACCATAACAGGTATTATTTCATAGGAATATACAAATTAAACTAGTTGATGAAAACACAAGCTGGGAACTAAAACATCTGTGGAATAGAACTGTGAAAATGACTGAGGAAAATAGTAAAACTGAATAATAATAAATCCTACGTATGTAAATATTTGTGCTTGTGATTATGTGGAGATATGAACGCGCATAGTAAAGTGGCCAAGTGTCATGTTTACTGTTTAGAATTCAAACAGCTCGGGTCGCCCCTGATTTTTATGGCTGTGACATGATGCCTTCTGGCGTATTTTACTCATCTACATCAACAGATTATAAAAACCTTACTTTGTGTCACGTAATTAGTTCTTCCGGCTGCATTCACAATCCGGACGGAGGCAAGCCTCTCTTTTAATCCCACGCAGTGTTTATGCGCAAAGTTAATGGCTGTGACTATGTTATGGGCTAGCAAAATAATGGAGGTTTAACAGATTAGCGATGTTAGTTATGAAAAATCTTGAAGAAAATATCACAGCCCATTTATTGAACACGTTGTTAGTTGCAAGCGCGTTCTGCATTTATTAATATCTAAGCGTTAGTCTGATAGGCCTGTCTTTTATGAACGTATTTCATGGGACGCTCACCACAACAAGATTACATGTTATTGGCTTGTGTATATCACTGTAAGTCCAAGTAGACGTTAGAGGTCCCAGAGATTATGCAACACGCAGTTTTTGTTCTGTGATCATAAAGTCTCGCCATTTTATCCTATCATTAGCAGATGAATACAGTCCACATGGCCTCACAAAACGTCCCTAAAATCTGTGTCAACTCAGTATTCTCATATTTCCCAGCCCCGTCCGCCTTGTCTCTTTACGTGTTTCTCTCCAATGAAAATCGTCATATATAAACACCTGTCCCACGCCGTCTATAATGTATGTCCTGCCTCTCTCGCACCACACAGTTCAATTTTCATACTGTTGTTAATCTTCCAAACCAAAGCAGTTAATAATACACCTTGGCTACAATCTTAGCAATTGACCAACTTAATGCACAAATTCTTGTTTTGTAATAAGTTTATTATATTTCTCTATATGTTTCGAGCACTGTTGTGATCATCATCAGGAGGTCAAAATTGTATTATACAGCATCTGGTATCGCCACATACAGAGTGTGACGATACAAGATGCTGTATAATACAATTTGACTTCTTGATGATGAGCACAACAGTGCTCGAAACATGTAGAGGAATATAATAAACTTATTATAAAACAAGAATTTGTGTATGAAGTTGGTCGGTTACTGAGATTATACTGAGATGCACGGTCAGGAAAAGTAAAAAAAAAAAAAAAAAAACCCCTTATCTAGAGTCCTTTAAACTTCAGAAACTCAGAATGTTGCCAGTGTATTGCTGGCACTCAGGGCAAAATCGCTACTGTTTTGTTAAGCAACGCCCAGTGCTTGGCTCTCTAATGGACACGCAGTGTGCTTTCTATGCAATATGAACTAATTTTAAATCCTACTAGATTAATTACATTTTTTAATGGATTTATATGTTACACAATTTAGTTTAGAGTATTTTAACGCCACACCTCCTAAACAAAGTCAGACAATTACAATGTAATACAATGCCCTCTTCTTGTGGCCACTCTGAGTATGATACGTTGTTACGTGTGGGGTTTTGTGATGTGTTGTCTGTGTACTATGAGGCGAATAAAATTAAGAATGTGAGATAGGCGAGATATGTAGCTCGTACTTTGGTGGTGAGAAATCTATCCAGTGTTTTAGTAGGAAAACCTGGATACGAATGGCCACTTGAGAGAATTAAGCATACATGAAGATATAATATTATAATTTATTTTTAGAAGAACCTGGGCGAAGGACGCGGACATTTTGTCCAGAATCGTTTTCCTTAACACAGCAGTGGACGTGACGCTGACACTAACCGTTCTGTACAACACATGATGTGGTACTGACACTAACCGTTCTGTACAACACATGATGTGGTGCTGACACTAACCGTTCTGTACAACACATGATGTGGTACTGACACTAAC
>Ga0123352_10021726_pt1 | contig 10227 bp, 7 predicted proteins | sample TergutLab28metaG_FD_89700 | JGI IMG/M metagenome (GOLD analysis project Ga0123352, IMG submission 89700) | Labiotermes labralis P1 segment gut microbial communities from Petit-Saut dam, French Guiana - Lab288 P1 | ecosystem: Host-associated > Arthropoda: Insects > Digestive system > Gut ...
ACGACGAACAGGACCCATAAATTCCATATCTTCTCTTATCATAACAGCAAGACGTTTAGAAACATTGGATAGAATAAGGTCTTGCAACTCAATTGAAGAACCTTTAAGAGCGATAGCAAGGTCTTTGTTGTCTATGTCTTGTCTTAACACAAGCTGAATATCTCTATTTGAAAGATTAAGAATATCTTCAAATACGAACATACGCTTGCGGATTTCTTCTGAAAGGTCGTAGTTTTCTGTTTCCAAGGTTTCCATAATGTGTTTTTCTGTGCCACGATCTACCGAAGAAAGAATTTCTACAACTGAATCTATACCACCAACTGTTGTATAAGATTCTAGCATTAGCTTTGATAGTTTGTTTTCCAACGCTTTTTCCACCTCTTTAATAACATCTGGAGAAGTTTGACTCATTAATGCAATACGTTTTGTAACGTCCGCTTGGCGTTCTGGTGAAAGCTCTGCTAAAATTTGAGCTGATTGAGTCGGCTTCAAATATGATAATATAAGCGCAATTGTTTGTGGATGCTCATTTTGGATGAAGTTAAGAATTTGTCCAGCTTCTGCTTTTCTTATAAAATCAAAAGGACGAACCTGTAAGCTTGTAGTCATTTTAGAGATAATATCAAACGCTTTCTCTTGGCCTAATGCAGATTCCAGAATTTGTTTAGCATAGCCTACACCACCTTCTGTAATGTAATCTTGTGCTAGACAAATTTGGTAAAATTCTTCCAAAACAGCATTTTTAGTCTCAGGTAAGATAGCGACAGTATTCGCAATTTCTAGAGTTACAGTTTCTATTTCATCTTCTCTGAAGTGTTTAAAAACTTCAGCCGATTTTTCAGGGCCTAGCGTTATTAAAAGAATAGCTGCTTTTTCCCTTCCTGTCAACTCTTCTATAGAAGTCTTCATTTTTTATTCCCATCCTTCATTTATCCAAGTACGCAATAATTGTGCAACTGCCTCTGGTTTTTCGTTTACAAATTTGTCAATTTGCTGTTTCACTTCTGAATCAACAGCGTATGCAAGTTCTTGCAATTTTTGTGTTTGTCGCTCTTCTGTTTCTACTTCTACTCTTGTAGTCACTAATAAGTCCTCAACTGAAAGTTCTGGTTCTACTTCTATTTCTTCGTCTCTTCTTCTTCCACGAAGTAGTCCGAAAGCTAGTAAAAGTATGAATATGAGTAAGACAGCAAAGAATGCTATAGTCTGCCAGTTAGTAGGTGTTGTTGGCGGCGTTTCAAAGAACAAAGGTCTATGAACAATTACTAATGTAATATTTTCCGCAGGAATACCAGAGGCATTCGCAGTTAACTCAACAAGATACTCATATCCTTCAAAATCCTCACTATTTATTATGTCATTTCTTCCATGGGCTATTCTATAATTTTCAAAAGAACCATAATCATCCAACACTCCTTGTTGTCTTAAAACAGATTCGTTGTGAATTACATTTATGTAAGCTGTAACCGAAAGCGTTGAATCTTCTGGAACTAATTGTCCTGCCATGTAGAATGTATGTGTTTGTGTTCTATTATGAAGATAATCTCTTGTATATGAAAGACGCTCTGCTGTAAAATCATTTGCTTGTTGCTGAGCTGTAAATATTTGACCAAAACTAGCATCATTTGCGTCCATGCCAGCAGGAATATTATTGCCAGATGTACCTTCTGACATTTCTTCTAAATGCTGAATCATAGACACAAGCCCTAAATTGCTGCCTTCTACAGGTGATGAGTAAGAAGTGGCTTGAGTAGTTACTTCTGTATTAGTTACTCTAGGTACAGCTGCAACAGATATTCCATCAAAAATTGGTGATAAAACATTGGTAACATTTGATTGCATAAGCAAAGCATGAGCTGCAACTGGATCTGGGTCCGTTGATTGACTAAATCTATCATCTCCTACTCTTGAGCCATCAAATATTGAACGCATATATTGGTTTGTAATTTGAACATTTTCTATAGCCAATCCTGGAACAGCATTTGCAACAGTATTTGCAAGTGCCAAAGCCATTCCACTATCTATCGCAATATTTGCAGTTAATACAACAGAAGCTGATGGTCTTTCTGACTCTCTTGCTAATATTGCATTTCTATTACCCAGATTTAAAGTAACTAATGCACTTTGAATTCCATCAAATTGTGTTAAGGCATTTGCTATTTGACTTTCTGTAGCACCTCTAAACATTTGATCCCTTGTGTCTTCTGATGTACTCATTCCTATTAAATCAAAAGCATCATCAAATGAAAAGCCTTGGTCTGGTGAAAGCGCTCCTGAAGTAAATACTAAAGCTCCTGCCCTCGTAAGATCTTGTTCACGAACTTCTACTCTTCTATAATTTCTGGAAACTCTAAGAGGAATACCTTCTGCTTCAAGAACTTCTTGAATATTTATTGAAGCTGCTTGCGTAAGATTATCCTCTAAAATAATCCAATTTGGTCTTAAAGCAAAGAATAGAGTTACAACTATAGCAACAAGAAGACCAGCAACTCCGAGTCCAACTCGTCTTTTAGAAGAAGGTTCCATGGATTGCCATTTATTTTGATATATATTAAATTGGTTTCGCACTCTATCTCCCATTATTCCTCCTTTTTTATTAAACTGGCATATTAATTATAGTTCTATATGCATCCATCATGCTAGAAGTTACTTGAGCAGTGAACGTTACTAGCGTTTGTACTTTTTGCTCTGCAAGCATTACTGCAAGCATATCATCTGTTTCACCTGTAACAAATTGCAGTTGAAGTGTTGCCAAATCATTTTCCGCCCTACTCGTTTCACTAAAAAGATCTAACATACTATTAAAAATTAGGGCAAAACCGTCTCCACTATCTTGTGGTATTTGATTATGTAGATTGGCACTACTTACATTGCCTAAACCTGAAATTTGATTTATATTCATACCTTACACCTATTATTCCTTTCAACAAGTTTTTTATACCTAATCTCACTTGCCCAATTTATACCTATCTTGACTGCCCAATTTCTAGAGTTCTGTTCATCATATTTCTAGTTGTTGATATTGCAGTTATATTGGCTTCATAAGAGCGACTTGCACTTATCATATTTACCATTTCATATACAACATTAACATTTGGCATTCGTACATATCCATTTTCATCCGCATGAGGATGTGCAGGGTCGTGTACTAATGACCCTGGTGTATTGTCTGTATGTATTCTTTGTACGGCAACGCCAGAAGGTGTAAAATCAGAAATATTTCCATTCTGATTTGCAGCAGAGATTACATTTTGTGCCTCATTTCTAAATGGAAGTCTATTATTTCTGTCACCTAAAGGGCTAGAACCTAGAGCTTGATCTATCATATTATTAAAATTTTGAGGCGGATTTGATTGTAAAACTACCGCTTGTCTTCTATAAGCACCTCCTTCTGGAGTTATGGTGGTGTTTGCATTTGCTATATTTTGCGAAATAACATCCATCCTAGCACGTTGAGCCGTTAAACCCGAAGCACTCACATTTAATGAATTAAAAAATGACATAAAGACCTCCCTTAAAATTTTTTATTTTTCCTTTTTTTTTATTTTTATATATTAGAATTTAAAACCGTGTTTATTCTTCTGAAGTTATTCATAAGGCTTATTGCTATAGTATTATATCTCGCTTCATTTTGGTATAATGCCACCATTTCCATTTCGATATCTATATTGTTTCCGTCCAGCCTTAATGGGTTGTTATGTAATGTTGTATGTACTGTAGGGTGGACATTGTCAAGATTTATAGCTGTTCCTGTTCTAACTGCTACATTAAGCTCATCTAAAAGAGCATTTTCAAATTCAACTATATCTCGCCTAAAGCCTGGTGTATCTATATTTGCTATATTGTTTGAAATAACTGTGTCACGAAGTTGTAATGCAGAAAGTCCTAAACCTAAAACATTATTCGTTGCAAATAAATTGTTTAACATAAAATCCTCCCTAAAAAAAATCTATAACCAAATTCATTAATACTATTTTAACAGCTTTTCACACAAAAGTAAATACAAAATTTTTGAAATTTGCTTTACATAGCATTATAAACTTTTCACTAAAGCATTATAAGTAAGCTAGTATATAAGTATGTGTTTGTGCAAACTGCCAGAAATTTATTAAAAATTTTGACAGTTATTGCACAATTTTGCAATTTTTTTTACCAAACGAAATTAACCATTCTTTCTTGGTAATCGTGAACTAAGTCTTCACGCATATAATCTATAAATCTATTGATCAAAGCACTTGCTTCTGCTTTTGTTATTTGTCTACGTGGATGAAAGTTTCCGTTTGTATCGCCACTTATTATCCCTAGCTCATAAGCTGCTTGTAGCTCTCTTCTTGCCCAAGTAGAAACATTTCCGCTATCTGCAAAAACAGTAACAGGAGTAGGATTTGGAGCAACATTTTCAAGACCTAATGCACGAATTAAAACAGTTACTACCTCTTCTCTAGTGATTGGAGAATCTATATGGAAATTTCCATCGTTTCTTCCATGAGCAATACCAGCTCGGTATGCTGCCATTATTATAGGATATTCCGGTCTCTCTCTCGTAACATCTGGAAACACTATTCTAGCTGTTCTATTGAAAGCATTTAAGGGCTGTATAGTAGGCACTTCAATTCTTAAAGCATGAACCAATGCTACTATAAATTCTCCTCTTGTCATCACTTGGCTTGGCACAAAATGTTGTGGCTGACTCGTTAAAATTTGTTGTGCAAAAAGTCTGCTTATATCACGTTCAGCAAAATGACCACGAAGATGACTCAAATCTGGAGAAATTAACTGTTCAAATGTTTGTCTTGTCGCTATAGTGGCACTACCTTCTCTTTCTATGAAATGATACGGTGCTGGCACTATGAAAATATCATAAGCTAAAACGCTATTATTTTGCATAAAGTGCATATAGTTTCCTGCGAAACTAATAGGCGTCGGAGTTGTTGGGTTGTACATTAAAGAAGTTGTTACACTAACACTCGGTCTAATTTGGTAGCTCATTTGCCAATTTGGTGCAAGTACAAAAACATCTAATCGTTGAGTTTCTGTACTTGAATAAGGACTGTCAAAGCCATAAATCACACCGCTTACTTCTTTTATATAATCACCAGTTTCACCCATGAAAACTGCCCTTTTAGAAATATTCCCTCTATAAAAAGTGATTCCTGGGTTGTGGTCTTCTAGTATGCTTATTGTAAATTCGCTTCTATCTTCATCTAAAGTGAAAGTTTCCATCTCAGGCGTTCCATCACTAGCAAAGCCAACCGGTGCAGTTATAGTTTCTGTCCAACTTGAAACACTATAATTTTTAATTACTTGATCGCCTTCTCTTCTCCAGTCTACTGAAAAGGTCATATCTCTTGTTAGATTTTCACCATCTTCAGCGTCTGAACTAACTGCTATAGTTCTTGAAAAATTTCCAAATGCAGCATCTGAAATATCTCCACCACTTAAGGTGACTTCTCCTGTAATTTCTGTAGGAATTCCAGAAATAAAAACGACTTCAGAATATAAGAAATTTCCCGTTATATCTCTTCTTCCGTTCAGAGAAGGGTCTAAAAGTCTTTCTGTAACCATTGGCATTCTATTTCCTTCGGAAATTCCGCCGCTAAAGCCCATTGTGCCAGCGGCACCATAAGCGGTAGTTGGAATCATCAAAGCAAAAGCAGAAACCACTAAAGTTTTAGCAAGCCTTCGGGGCGCTTGCTTCGCAAGCCACCCCTTGTATAATTTTCTCATTTTTATCCCTCCACTAAAATTATATATCCATGTAAATCAGTGTCTTCGTTTGCCATACTTGCAGCATTTGCAAAAATTCGGAGTCTATCACCCGCTCGCAACTGGCTTGCCTGTATCACTTCATTGTTTCTTATTATAATAGTATTCGGACGAACGTAAATTTCGGCCACTGCATTTGTCTGATTATTCCAGTTTCTCCATTGTGGAATTGGAACGTTTGTATATTGTAGATATTGTGTATCACGAACTGTAACAGCTCCTACAGGGCTTCCAGGAGTAGAAACTACTGTTCCACGAATTTGCCTATTGCCGAAAGGTGCATCAATAACATGTGTTGCTACAGAGCCATCATAAACTATTGTAAAGGTATCAGCTATTCTTGAATCATCTCCGAAATCTACAAAGCTTTCAGGATCAACAAAACCATCTGCATTTAAGAATAAAGTACTTGGATTAATTGTAAACACTCTCTCCACTGGAGTAAACACCCACTCACCATTTAAAAGTGTACTCATTGACATTACTGTGAAGTTGTTACCTGGTCTAATTTCAGCAATACGAGCTCTTGCAATATTCACATTTTCTATAGCTGACGCTTCTATAATATCTACAACAGCTGCACGATTTCCACCTGTCAAAGACACTTGAACTAAATCACCTGGAAAAATTTCATTTGATGTTACTTGTCTTCCGTTTCTACGAACTATCGTCCCAGCGTCTGTTGAAATGTTGCCATTCATAGAAGATAACATAAATTCGCCTGCATTTGTCGTACTCATTACTATATCTGACTGTAAAAGCTCTGTACGCCCATCTCTAAATGTTACTTGGCGAATAGTATTTCCAGAAGGACTTTGATCCATAGCAACATAAGTAGCTAAACTACTCCTGCTTAGAGTTCTAGCAGCTTGCTCTGCTGAAATTCTATTTCCTTCATGGAAAAAGTATATATTACCAGTTCTTCCCAAAGCTAGCTCCTGAATCTGAGAATGATTGCCCCAACCAGTATTAGTTAAAGGTCTTGCATTTTGAAGCATTAATTGATTTTGAAGATTGTTTATACCTGCCAAATTACCTGTTAAAATTTGTCCTATATGATGCCCTACCCCTTCCAGGCTCACTTCTAACACACTTTCAACAACATGCCCTGGAGCTAAAACAGCTTGATTCACTAAAAGACGAAGCCTGTCCCCAATCTCTATATCTCTATTTGAAACAGGAACACCAGAACGTGTTACAAAAGTATTAGGTCCTATATCAAACCAGCTAGTTGCTCCATTATCAAATTGAAGAAGAATACTTGCGTTATCTTCATTTCGGCTAACTCCACGAACCAAACCAAAACGGTGCGTAAAATTAGCAGCAGCTGAAATATCAGTAATCAGTGTAGGATCTTCACTTGAAAAACGTATAAATATAATATCACCTGGAACAATGTCCGCAATTGACCTATTTAAAGGGTCAAAATTGTGATTAGGAAACATTCTAGCTAAATAAGTCGCACCACTTGCTGTTGTATAATAAGGTGCTCTCGTAACTGCCATATCATTTTGATTGTAAAAACGAGTTACTATATTTGCGTTGTTGTCTATAAAAGTTATATATCCAAAATCAGGATTATTGTCTATTACAATTCCACGCATTTCAGAAACCAACTCTGGTTGTCCAACAAAAGAAACACGGCGAACTAAGTTATTCAATAATTCAATCTCTACGAAAGCTCCGAATGGAAGGTCACCCCAGAAAACTCTTCTACCATCTAAAAAGATATATTGTCCATCTAAATTTTCTCCAAAAGTTCCAACTTGCATTCTATACATGAATTCATTTCCAGCATTATCCCTTAAAGTTATCGTCCCTTCTTCAGTATCTACACGAATCAATCTTCCTACAACTTGATTTAAATATTGTTCTCTTTCCACTACATTTATGTATCGGACAACACCATCTTGAACAAAATACTCTATTTGATCATCAATTTGCAGAAGAGAAAAACCGCCTACTACACCATCTCTGAAAACAACTGTATCATAATTTACAAGACCGCCTGTTGGCTGAAATACAACTTGGTGTTGCAAAACATCAACAGCACCGTCATACCTTCTAATAAGGTGATTCCTATGTACTTCACCTTGAAGCGTCGCTAATTCTTGAATATCTCTATAATAAGCAACCGTTCCAAATCTACGCTGTATATCGTTTACCTCACCGAAAATTTCGTCTAAATTACGTAAAACTTGTGCCGCTTCAGCACGTGTAATATTGCCAGTTGGGTTAAAGTTTCCACCAGCACCCATAGCTGAAAGACGAGCCAAAGCTTCAACATAAGGAGCATTTGCTGGAGCAACGCTTTCCCAGTCATTAAAACTTAGCATAGCAGCAGGCTGGTTTTCTATAACCATAGCATCATTTTCCGATAATGCTCTTGCCATAACCATAGCGAATTGCTGCCTTTGTATTAAAATGCCACGGAGAGGTGTTTCAAATGTAACTGCTTCTTCTTCGTCCAATTGGACTGGTGTCATTCCTACCATCCCATAAAAATCAACGCTACTAATTATCCCTTCATCACGAGCTATGCTCAAATAACCTAAATGGCGGATATTGGTAAGCGTGTTTGGTGTTTCTAATCCCAATCCTTCCATTTCTTCCCGAAGTTCTATACCCGCAGCATTTGCCCTATAACCTAGTCCCCTTGTATTCACAGCAAAAGCTATAGCTTGCTCATTAGTCAAAGGTTGATTAGGCAAGAAGCTTCCAGAAGCTCCAAAATACATAGCACCCATTGCCATAGCATGGACTATAGGCTCATGTGCCCAATGACCTGCGATATCATTTGGATTTGCATTTGCAATAATTCCATCTGACTCAAGCCTTCCCATATATACACCTTCAGGATTTGCAGAAGTAACAAAATAATCACGAACGGCCGCATTAACAATTCCATTTGACGGTATAAAGCTAATAGCTAATGCTAAAATTGCTACTTTTTTGATCGTTGTATTTTTCTTTATCTTTTTCACATTATCCTCCTGTCATTAATATCAATCATCCTAAGCATAACAATAATAAAAAACGTGAATGGCAAGTTTTTAGTTCAACGGGTTTAGGCTAAATTAAAAATACAGGCAGTCACGATTTTGAATATCGCTTGATATATTATACACGATTTTAAAAAAAAATTCAACATTAATTTTTATAATTTTCATATTTTTTTCTGGAAGTTCTTCAAAATCCCGATAATAGCTGAAACGCTATCCTTTTGTTCTGCTTCCGCCATACTTAATTGATATTTAGTACGTTTTTTGTATAAATTATCTAAACACTTTTTCAACTCACTTAGATTTTCTTCTTGCAAAATTTCTGAAAATCCTTGTTCTGCAAAACTTTTTGCATTCTCTATTTGATCTCCTCTACTTCTAGACAATGGAAGAGGTATTAATAAATTTGGTTTTTTAAGTGCTAAAAGCTCTGCCAAAGTATTAGCCCCAGCACGACTTACCACAACATCTGCCAAATCGTATAAATGCGCCATTTCATCATTTGCATATTGAAGTTGAATATAACCTGCCCTTTTAATATCCTCATTCATTTTGCCTTTTCCAGTCAAATGCACTATATTATAATCCGCAAGCAAGCTTTCAATATTATTCCATACAGCATTATTAATTGCTAAAGAACCTGTTGAACCCCCAGTAATTAAGACTATTGGCAAATTTCTCAAAGAATAGCTTAAGCGTTTTTTATCTCCATTTAGGATTTCTTTTCTTATTGGAGTTCCAGTAAGAATAGCTTTATCACCTATTTTGCTTACTGTTTCAGGAAAGCTTGTACAAACATATTTTGCAAATGGAATAGCGATTTTATTAGCAAGCCCTGGTGTTATATCACTTTCATGAATTACAACTGGAATTTTAAGCATTTTTGCCGCTAACACAACCGGCACAGTAACAAATCCTCCTTTCGAAAAGACAACATCTGGCTTTATCCTTTTCATTATTTTCAGAGAATCACCCACTCCTTTTACGACTTTGAAAGGATCTGTCAAATTTTTGACACTCAAATACCTTCTAAATTTGCCAGTGGATATTTCGAAATAAGGAATCTCTTTTATTAATTCTTTTTCAATTCCATTTTTGCTCCCAATAAATTGACAGCTGAAGCCTTCCTTTTGAAGGCTCTCTAATAGTGATAAAATAGGGATTACGTGACCTCCAGTGCCACCACCTGTTAAAATTATTCTACTCAAAATTAAAATTTCTCCAAAAATTTTTAAAAAAACTATTTACATAATGCCATATATATGTTATTATACACTTAATATGAAAATTTTTAAAGAAGTTTTTCAAAAACATAGGAAAGTCAGTTTAGCCGTCTCTTTGTCGCTGTTGGCAATTTTCATAATTTATATTGGTTTTTTAGTTCAAATTTTGAACAACAGTACCAAAATAGCAGAAAAAGAAGCAGATGCTATTGTAGTATTAGTTCACGCCATAGATG
>Ga0123352_10021727_pt1 | contig 10227 bp, 8 predicted proteins | sample TergutLab28metaG_FD_89700 | JGI IMG/M metagenome (GOLD analysis project Ga0123352, IMG submission 89700) | Labiotermes labralis P1 segment gut microbial communities from Petit-Saut dam, French Guiana - Lab288 P1 | ecosystem: Host-associated > Arthropoda: Insects > Digestive system > Gut ...
ACATTCGGCAGAAGTAAAAAAAAAAAGAGAACTATATTAACTTTCAATCCCATTTTCCGATGTTTATTTTTATGTATGGCGTCCATATGAGTGCAAATCGCTGGCTACGTACACAGTTAATAAATTACAAATTACAAATTACAAATTTATCATTAAAGCGGATTAGCACGAACACTAATATTTGTTCTATATAAATATTACTCATTCCAAAAAAGTACTCAATTTTCAATATGGGTTTTTACTTGTATATTTCCCATAGTTCGATAGGCGTATTTCAAATCCAAACTTATTCTCACCCGCTGCAGTTTTCTATTAACTTCGTTCTTCTTACAGAAGCTGAAAGACTTCCTGTATGGAGAATAAAGGCCATTACAGTGTCTGAAACTTCACGGGAGACCTAGAGCAAAGTGGAGTAGACTCCAGTTGAAATGTGATGGCACATGATGACGCATGCGAGGGAAAGTGAAGGGGAAACTACCTCAGAACGTGGTGTATCCAGCATTACTACCGCTGATACGCGCACAGCGGCTGCAAGTAGTCGGACTGAACTGAGGCTCCCGCTGATCTGAATGGACTCGTCCGCTTTGTAGAAAGACGAAATCTGGTTTCTGCGCGTGTGCCATCACATTTCAAATGCAGTCAATGTAGGCATAGGACATACGGACCAGCTAGAGAGGGATTTTAAAACCCGATTATAGGAAAAAGAGTGGTGCATAGGGATTACGTACTGTTTAGAATAACTACTTTCGAGTCTACAGAGTGTCTTAAACCACACATCATTCTTTAGGCGTATATTTAACCTTTTGGTGCCGGAATTATTTTTTAAATTTTAGCACATTCTGTATATAAAATGCGAATAATACAGAAACCAAATACGTTAGAATTATGAAACAAACTGCATTTTGAAGAGAAAAAAAACGGAGAGTATATATCATGCTTAAAATATTCAGTACCTATATTTGTTGAATAAATATATAAAATGCAGCTTTAGAGGTTAGCGGTGCGGTACGACCACTATAGTTGACATTAGGGGTCAAAAGGTTAATTTTATCAAGGCCATATTTATAAATAAGCCAGTAATGTGCAGTATAGGACGGAAATGCTATTTTATTTCGTAACCATGCATTTCAGAACCTGTAGTCGTTTAGTGCCATATCTAAACTCTAACGACTCAAATACGTCTTCTCTATTCTTCTTACATAGCGCTTCGGCCCCTTAGCAGGCCATGGCCTCCTCAGTCTCCTTCCAACATTCTCTCTTCATTGCTGCCACCTTAGAATTCCGAGTCTCTTTCGAATGAATGACATTTATCAGAAAACAAAAATGTTTCAATCTAAATTTAGACTTTCCAACGGGCCCTATTTCGCCGAAACGTCCTCTCATCACTTTGCAGTGGATAGGAAAATTACTCTCAACCTAATTAATTGTAGCATATTCACGAGTAAAAGTGTTTAAAATGTAACGTTTATATGCAGTTTGTACATCTACTCCGTGCATCTAACTATACGCAGTTCCTTGACCTATGTAGATTCAAATATTTTTTGAAATGATTTTCCTTTCAAGGAATCGATTTTATTGCCGGCCTTGGAGTACGTCTAAAAATGATAGGGCACCCTATAGCGTGGTATGATAGCACACAGAGAGGTAGGTGTATACACTAAAACATTAATTAATATACGTCAGCAAAACTGTTTTATTATACAAGACTAGACGTTTCGACCTTTTAAGGGGTCATCATCAGGCCTTCTAACAGACTGATTCAACAGATGCTATGTACATGTTGGGATCCCAATATGTTTAAACCGATAAAATTTTATCGCTGTAAACTTATTGTGATTCCTCGTATACAATAAAATAGTTCTGCTGACTTATATTAATTAATGTTCTAGTATATTCCTAGCACATCGTGACGCCTTCCATCAAAGTAAGTGTATAGCTGTACAACCTTGGGGCTAGAAGGAGCCGGGTAAGAAAAGCCACACCCCAGTCGTTTTATCCTCTGGAGAGAGACTTAGGATCATTGCGGGGGGTCTTCTACCGGGGACTTTGAGAGATGGATGAAGGGGGCTGTACGAATGGGGCGTCTCTGTCCGAAAAGGCTCACTGCGGATGGCTTCGAAAGAGGGCTCCTGTACTGGAGACCCTGGGTTATGAAAGGAAGGCTCTGGGGACGGGCGTCTCCCTTCATGGGGGCTCAGTTGGGCAACCTGGAGTGGGATCGTCTACCGGGGAATTTGAGAGATGGCTGAAAGGGGCTACGGAGGTGGAGCGTCTCTTTCTACTGGAGCTCTGTGAAGGGAACCTGGAGGGAGTGCTAGATACCCTGGTGGATAGGTAGAATAGGTTCTGGAGACGGGCGTCTATTTCCATAGGGGCCCCGCTTGGGAACCTGGAAGTGAGCTCATCTACCAGGGAATTTGAAAGATGCATGCAGGGGCTCTAAGAATGGAGCTTTTCTCTCTTAAGAGGCTCGTTTCGGAGGGCCTCTGGGGAGGGCTTCTTTACAGGAGACTCTGGAAGATATGTTACGAAAAGCTCTGAACACGGGCATCTCTCTCCATAGGGGCTCCGCTAGGGAGCCTGGAGGGGATTCGCTTGCCGGGACTTTTGAGAGAAAAGGATGGTATATCTGGGTTCCTTTCGTGGACCCAGAGGACACTTAAGATTTTAATTATGGGGGCCAACTGGAATTTTGGTAAGAGAACAGGGCTTTCCGGAGCTGATACCAGATTATGGGGCACATAGGGCCCATCTATAAGGCATAGGTGCATTGGGACCGTAAGGGCTCGAACCCAATGCAAATCAATCAATCAATCAATCAATCAATAGGACCGTTATACAGGAGGTTGGGTGGACCTCGGGGCCGATATGGACCTGCAAGGAAAATACAGCTTCTGCAGGGGTTTCAACCCCTGAACATCCAGACGTTAGCAATCTGTTCAAATACACTTGTCTGCTCAGCTATAAGAGTGTATATTGCTCAAGGAAAAAAGTAATTCTAATTTATTGGCCATCCATGAATAATGTTTGAGCTTGCAGATTTACATCCACGTTTAGGTTATTGTGACATAAATATTAACGAACTTATGAACACGATCGTTCTTTAAAATGTTCTGAAAATGGGCTTCATAAGCCATAATTATGATTTATTTACAATTCGATAACTCCGTGTCCCTCAACTGTGCAGTCAAGAGTTAAACTCTTAAGATAATTTGAATGAACACTGAAGTACGTTAAGCTGAATCGAGATTGTTTAATTATACTTGAAATAATTCGGCTGAAAGATCAGAATCAACGTACTAAATTTATTTGTTGTCATACATAATAATATCCAGCTCCAAACTTCCGCTGTAAGTATTCATGCTTCTTGCTCTGATATCTGTCCGAACAGAAAACTGTTCTCTGTGAAATTTTTACCTAGTAATATACATAGGTTATTCGGAAAGTAAGTACCGTCTGCGCATATCTCTCGTGCATCCTCGAGACTGTCACTTTGCGCATGTGCAGTGACTTCCTCTATCAATTGAGAAGCCACAGACGCCATTTCGTGAAATTCGTGTTATGTTTATGTTTGTTCCTGTGCGTTAAAAATGTTTAAGACAATTGAAGGGGCCGCCGACTGTGAAATACGGTCTATAATTCGTTTTCTTAACGCTAGGAATGTGTTACCAAGTGAGATTCATCACCAGATCTGTCAAGTGTATGGTGACAATGCGATGAGTGATGGTATGGTTAGGAAATGGGTTCGGATGTTTAATGAAGGACGAGAGAACGTGCACGATGAGGTGCGAAGTGGGCGTCCATCTTTGGTAAACGATGATTTGGTGCGTAAGGTCAACGAAAGAGTGCGTGACGACCGACGTTTCATAATTTCTGATCTGTCCCTGTACTTTCCTCAGATTATCAAGGACTCTACTCTATGACACTGTCAGTAGTGGCTAACATCGCAGGCGGCCGCAATCTATGAGGAGGGTACACAAAAACTTGTGCCCTGCTACGATAAGTGCCTCAATAATGGCGGCGAATATGTGGAAAATTAGTTCGAAGAATGTAGAATCTGATAACAATAAAATTTTATACGAAACCTTACTCGATTTTTTTACAGCGAAACGGTACTTACTGTCTGAATAAGCCTCGTATTAAAGCCGCATTCACCACTGTCACCACACAAGCGAGTGGAAGTGACACAGGGATTCTGCATGGTCACATGAAGACGGAACTGCTACCCGTACGATTAACACACGTAATAACTGTGTATAGTAAGGAACAGAATTCAGTAAACACAGGCCAGTAACTTCTCCTACAGAAATTTTCATGTGACTACAGATCATAATTAAATTTTTTTTCGTTGCTTGTTTGCGGTTCGACACTTATTAAATTTCTGTTCGCAATATATTTGCAATATATTCGTTTATATGTAGTTTACGACCTTCAGGCAGCTGATATAGGATTTTGGAATACTCTGGACATTGAGATTTTTAGGCCCGGCAATTAAGACATTTTCTGTAGATCAGTAACCTGGAGATAATGCAATATCATTATGTACATAGCTACTCTGGGGACCGCGGTGGCACAGTGGTTGAGGTTCGATTCCAGATGGTGTCACTGGAATTTTTCTTTAACATAATCCTTCCGATCGCACTATGGCCCTGGGGTCGACTCAACCACTAACAGAAATGAGTACCAGGAGCATTTCCTGGGGGTAAAGGCGGCCGGTGCGTAAGGCTGACAACCTTACCACCATCCTATGCCGTTGTCATGTAATCTGGGAACCTTAACTTCCTGGAACCCTCTGGGCAACTCCTGGCCTGTAGTGCGACTTCTTTACCTTTTATATAGGTACTCTACTGCCATAAGTAGAGGTCATGTAAACACAGACACATTTGAAAAAAAAACTTGTAAATTTACATCATAAAGTTTAATAAATCTGAAAGGAAAATCTGAGCGCGATTTAAGAAGTAAATTTACTGTAGTAATGAAATTAGGACCTATATTGAATATTCGGTTGCTTATACTATACACAGCGTAAGTAATATATATATATATATGTGTGTGTGTGTGTGTGTGTGTGTGTGTGTGTGTGCAATCCATCATCATAAAGACATGAATTAACTATTCACTTTCAAATTGTGTTTACCTAAATGATATTAACAAAATACATTCACCAGTATTAAAGTGTTTGTATTGTAAAACAATTTGCGTTATCAGCAGTGAACTTGTCAAATAAGACAACTATTGCACTTTAGTCATAATTTGAGTCGCCAACGCATTATTTCCTTACGTCAACCACTTATAAAACATTATTCAAGTATCCATGAACTCACTTTCAACTTCCGCTTTATGTGAGTTTCCACAGTGGGACGGGATAGCGTAGTCGTTATAACGATTCGCTGCGGGCTGGACGGTACGGGGATCGAAACCCAGTAGTGCGGGGGGGGAGATTTTGCACACACATCCAGAACTTCCTTGCGGCCCACCCAGCCTTCTATACAATAAGCATCAGATCTTTCCCGGGGGTGAGGGGTCCGGGCGTGGCGTTGATCACACACCCACATCTAACGTCGGGGTTAAAGAAAGAGTAGAGCTATACCTCTAGTCCCCCTCTGGGCCTTCGTGCCGTTTTCTATAGTGAACTTTACCTATAAATTTACCTTCATGTGAGTTTTCACTCGTCAGTGTTTCATATTTGAATGTAGCTGAGATACTGTCAACGGTCGGTCTGGTACCGTGACCAAGGTTACAAAAAAATTCAATTCCATTGAAACTCCTATCCGTCTGGCTGTAGCTCCATACACAGCCTGCGAAGTATACATTTGTAACGGTTAGATATAAACACGATGATTTCGGTTTGAAAATCCGTAAAATTATTTCCAACACATGAGCCTCGCTTTCGTGTTTCAATCGACTGCACGCGGATTTGGCAGTGCTAAGTGTATCGATTTTCAATCCTCTGATCTGCTTTTAATACACACACACACACACACACACGCACAGAGCAAAAAGAATCTGTAATTGCAGCTTTTGTTTTGTTTTTGTTTTTTGCTACGTCAGAGAACCCAGAAATTACTGCGAATACATTTACAGTTTTATACCGACGGTGGAGAATGTTATTCGAATCCCCCAACTAATTTAAGAACATGTCATATATATATATATATATATATAATTGGGGACCGCGGTGGCACAGTGGTTAAGGTGCTGTGCTACAAATCGGAAAGTCGCTGGTTCGATCCCAGCTGGTGTCAGTGGATTTTTTATTGACATAAAATCCCTCCGATCGCACTATGGCCTTGGGGTCGACTCAGCCTCAAACAGAAATGAGTACCAGGAGTATTTCCTGGGGGTAAAGGGGGCCGGTGCGTAAGGCTGATAACCTTACCACCATCCTGTGCCGTTGTTACGAAATCTGGGAACCTTAACTTCCTAAGAACCCTCTAGGCCTGTCCAGGCCTGTAATGGGACTGCTTTATCTTTGCTTTATATATATATATATATATTTATTTATTTATATTATTACACTTTTCACCACAGCGTTATCTACATATGCCACCTGTTGTAATATTTCATACCGTGCATTTGACCACATATGACATTTATGTGCTTCACTTCCTTCTCAGAACAAATATTATTATTTCCCTAAGCACAATTAACTGTACCAAATCCTAACTTTTGGACTTGTTTTTTCCAAAATACGTATTGGGTCCGGCAGAAATACCTGACGATTTGACAACACAGCTGTGAGTCGAATCGTTAGCGTGGGGAATTTGTACTTGATCGCCCATCTAGCGAGACTCAAAGCATTTCAGTTGCCATGGAGCGCTGGTCTGTATAGCATCGGGCTTTCGCTGTGGAGACGTGTTTCTAAAACAACGATCCTGTCGTTGTGACTCAGCTGATATTTCGTCGGCACTTCAATATTCATCAGAACGACAGTGTCCCTAGTCGCAATACTGTATTTTTGTGGGTGAGAAACTGCAGAGAAACAGCATCTGCTGCAAAAAGAGAACGTCCAGGAAGAGATCCTTCACTTAGAACTCCTGAGAACATCGAACGATGGCGTCAGACTCTTGTCAGAAGTCCTTCGCTTGCGGGAATGTGCATACAACAATGGACACCACCTCACAGACACTATATTCAGGAAGTGAATATTGTAATTAAAATGCTTTGAGATAAAGATAATTTTAGTAACAAATTCACGTAAAAAGATAGTATACTTTTCAGTTTATTGTAACTTGAAAATCGTCAGGTTCTTCTGCCGGACCCTGTAGAATACACTAGATTTCAGGGACAAGTTCGGGCTCCGTCTTCAGGGTTACTTCTTACAAAACAACTGTAAACCCATGACGATTATTTACACTGTACGTAAACCCGGATAACCTTCAAATTGGTAAATATCACGTATTCCAAAAAAGAAAGTTCAAAATACATAGCTATGTAAGCTTCACTCTTCACCAGACACCAAATATACAAAATACGTAGTTAGTCACTCTATTATTTTCATCTCACTGAACAGTAGCACTGTGCATGCAATATCTTTGGGTGTTCAAGTTAAACGCACGCCTGTATATCGGTCTTCATAAGTGTGGCCGTTATTTCTGTCTGCTACCACAATGAGAATGACAGGACAGGAGATACTGTGACCTCTCAATGTCGAACTTCATGAAATTCCTTCTCTTATTTCTTTAGCGGTTTCACCTATACAGTCGAAAGGAAATACAGTACATACAGGAGGTTTCTTTTTAATATGGGCTCAGTTGGCATGCCGAAGAAACTAAAATGGCCTCAGTACATAAGGGATCATTTCACTTGCACATCGATGGTAAGTGTAATAAAATTTAAATGGTAAATGACAATTTGTATTAAGTTAAAGTCTATGAAAAACCAGTGGATAAATATGAAAAATTGTAATAGGTTTTAAGGAAATCAATATTTTCATGAAAATAGAGAATCAAGAAACTTTGGTATATTTTATATAGGACAAAATGTGAGAAGAGGAATGAAGTGAAGAAAATTAAACAAATCTGCGTGAAGGAAAAAGATAAATACTCGTATGTAGGAATGGGCATGACAATAAAATATATTTATAAACTACAAAATGTATTATAAGCTACAAGATTATTCAAAAAGATGGACTCAATTACACAGTAAATGGCGCCTCAACACACGCCAGACAGTTGGATGCGGTATTTCTGATTCCTTGCTCGCTCTACGGGTTGATTTGCGTGGGCTACGCTCAAAACTCTCTTGAATTCGTCTCGCGTTCTCCTCTGATACACGCAAAAAATCTTGTGCTGCATAGTAGCCATTTTATTCTCAACTGACGTTGCTGCACGTCTATTTGCCAGGTGAGCACTCTAGTATTGCTATTCAAAAACATAGTACTTTCTCTTTCAAATGTTATGTAGATCATTCACATACCTTGTACAGTTTAGGAAATATGGACATACAAAATTGAGTCCATCTTTTAAAATCACTCTGTATTATAAATGACGTAAGCTAGACAGTAAGGTTAATGTAAGGGACACATCCTGCACATAACATGATGTTGGTAGGCACGTACTTGGAAATATGCGCTGGAGACGGAAATAGTAGTAGTAGTAGTACTAGTAGTAGTAGTAGTAGTAGTAGTAGTGGTAGTACTAGTATTAGAAGTAGTAGTAGTAGTTGTAGTTGTAGTAGAATAGTAGTAGTAGTAGTAGTAGTAGTAGTAGTAGTAGTAGTAGAAGTAGTAGTAGTAGTGGAAGTAGTAGTAGCAGTAGTAGCAGAAGTAGTAGTAATAGTAGTAGAAGTAGTAGTGGAAGTAGTAGTATTAGTAGTTGTAGTAGTAGTAGTAGTAGTAGTAGTAGTAGTAGTAGTAATAGAAGTAGAAGTAGTAGTAGTTGTAGTAGTAGTAGTAGTAGTAGAAGTAGTAGTGGAAGTAGTAGTAGTAGTAGAAGTAGAAGTAGTAGTAGTTGTAGTAGTAGTAGTAGTAGTAGTAGTAGTAGTAGTAGTAGTAGAGGTAGTAGTGGAAGTAGTAGTAGTAGTAGTAGTAGTAGTAGTAGTAGTAGTTGTAGTAGAATAGTAGTAATAATAAATAAGAATGATAAATGTTATGTTTATTTATTTAATTCAGAAACTGGTGTCTTGAGAAATAGCTACACAAATATGAGCCCGTATTTGTTGTTGTGACTTTGGCTGATACAACGCTTATTTATTTTTTATTTCTACACTCATTCATATGCTTATCCTACAAATGTATCACGAAAAGTATACTTGCGAGGTCCTTTACAGCGACACAAAAATTCGTTTTTTGGATTGTTTGTAATAAAACAAAAACAGGAGATGAAAAGTAATCTGGAACAAAAGAACTTGCCGTGGTATAAAATTGGATGCCACAAATACCCTCATCCCATATATCTGCATTAGACTTGTTTAATAAACTTGCATGTGAACTCATGTTTATGGTTTTACAGACCGTGTCTTGGGCCCTGAGCTTCAAACCGCTATAAAAGATGGAGGTTGAACATGGTTGTGCACTCCGGCACTTCGCAATTCGAGCACGTGACCCGAACTGAGGATGTAAGCTTCCGAGGTCATTCTTGTCAGGAGGGAATCGCGAGCTATGGCGTCGAGGCGGTGTTGATGGTGAAGCAATGACGTCACTCTGATCTCTGCGCTACGGCATGTAGTTAGGCTTGTCTAGCTGTGGTAAGTCTTCTTCAAATTAAACTTTATCACCTTACAGGTGAGTCGTGACAACTCCTTCTGAGAATTGCCTGGGTTCGTATCTGATGGTGGGCATTTGATGACGCACCAGTGCATCCACAGCTGCTTTGGGTCCGATATAGGCTCCCACGTAAGGGGTTCCAGATAATGTTTCCTGTGGATCGATACATGAAACTTCATTAAATAATTTAGCAGTCTGTCTTACGACAGGCCCAAAGCCTTTTCCAAAGCAAGCTCTCCACAAAGTGCGATCCAGAGCTTCCTCCTTCAAATGAGAGTATCCTCTCCTTTCCGTAAGATCATCCAGTAGCTTCCTACGCATTCTTCCTCGTCTTCTTGTCACATTTATCCCTTCTTTTATCTTTCCTTCAATAACCTGTTGCAGAAGGCAGTTAGTACGCAAATTGTGGCCAGTGCAGTTATCCTTCCCTTTACCTATTGCATGAAATTTATTCCCCCCCCCCCCCTTTTATTCCCAAATAAAAAAATATTACAACCCCACCAAAAAAATAAAAAACCAAC
>Ga0123352_10021729_pt1 | contig 10227 bp, 7 predicted proteins | sample TergutLab28metaG_FD_89700 | JGI IMG/M metagenome (GOLD analysis project Ga0123352, IMG submission 89700) | Labiotermes labralis P1 segment gut microbial communities from Petit-Saut dam, French Guiana - Lab288 P1 | ecosystem: Host-associated > Arthropoda: Insects > Digestive system > Gut ...
AACCCTGTAGAATCACAAAGGGTGCACATATAGAGCACCTGTAAGGTATGTAACAAAAACTTGGAGTGTTGTTCTATTAAATAAAAAAACACATATACTGCTATCTGAAGTGTATTGTGTATGGCAAGTTGTTAAAACCCTGACAATCATTTCGAATAACCCTGTATATATGGTAATGGTATGTCCGTGTATTTTGAAATTTTCTTACGAACAACTTTCTCCCCCACACCTGATAAGGCACATTCCTGTTTGGGACCTGAAATGTTTGCCAAAAGGAAAAAATGAAAATAAAACATAACCCTGAGATTACATTCCAAACAATCTGGAGGCAATAATACATTGTATAGCAATCTGAATTACAATGCACAGCACAGCCGACGTTTGTAACACGCATATGTGGCTTTGAGCAACCAAGCATTCTCTCCATCCACATTTCATTCTGTCATTGATTTTTAAAATTTTGAACACATAAACGTCAGACACACTGTCCGATGAATCAGAATTCGGTAAATTATACATGCAATTTTTTTTTGGAACAAAGAATTATTTTGTGGTCACTCAAGCCACTGTCAGTAGAAGGCATAAATTTGTGCTTGCCACGGCCGTACATTTACGTGAACTTGACGAGATTTCCACTCCCGAGAACTTTTTGTACTTGCGTCTTGTATTGTAACCTGTACTTGCAAGCTCATTTTGCCATCAGTCATTCTGCTGACTGTAACGGGCGTCACATAATTTTATGTTATTAGGGGAAGGTAATCTGTGTTTTAGCGAGAGATTCGCTTTTGTACAATGCACAGTGATGACTGTAGTTTTATGAGACTCTCAATTGAAGGGCCTGTTAATACACCAGAGAAAAGATTTACAATACAGCATACTGATAAAAACCTTAGGACACAACTAAACATTTCTGGTCAATGATTTCTTTGTGATAGGTTGAAGAAATCGAACGAGATGCAACACTATGCAGATACTTATTTACTGCTAAATTACTCCACACGTTTCGGGCGTCCATCGCGCCCATCATCAGGAGTACATAAAACTGTAGTTGCAGCCTTTGGTGCAGATCATACTATCTGGGGAGCAAGCTTCCTCAAACATGACCAAATAAGGACTGGTTTGGGACTGTCACTGATCTGAACCAGAGGCTGCAACTACAGTTTTATGTACTCCCGATGATGGGCGCGACGGATGCCCGAAACGTGTAGAGTAATTTAGCAGTAATTAAATATCTGCATATTGTTGCATCTCGTCGGATTTCTTCAACCTAGAATTACAATGCACGGAACCACGAATATAAAATTTCTCGGTGCTAGTTTTGTGAGAAAAATATATTTTAATGTTGGATGGGATACATACAATAAACAAGACATGTGAAAATAGTCAAAATGTTGGCACTGGATGAAAAAGAACTAAATTGAACAGAACAGAACAAATGAACAAAACAGAGAAATGAAACATTTCCCTTGAAAACGAACCACATACGTAAATAAACTGCCAATATGCGACAACGCAGTGAAAAACAGGGAATTCTTTTTTTTTTTTTTAATGAATAGAAATAAACGCGTATGTCTACTGCCCACCAATCACATGAAGTTTTTTGAGTTATAGCAGTAAAAGTGCAGTATTCTCTTTATGGAAGAAGCTGCTTGCATCCATCTTCAAGTACATCAGAAGCGACTTAACAGTGTCTCGTACGTGCAATACAGTTCCCGTACATGCTGCAGCTACAATGGTCTGCACTCTGGAGGAAGGAAATACTCTTGAGCCTGCATATAATCAGGATGTGCTTTGGTGACTCTTTGCTGTGGGCACATAAATTACTAGGTGCAAACATTGGTATTTCCCGCATACGTAAAAGCATTCACCTTCTGATGGCCGCTGCCCAAACTTTATTACTGATAAACATATACCTTCAACCTATGAACACTTGTAATTTTTACCCACATCATTAACGCACTTAGAAATAAATTGCCAAGTCAAACGCAAGGTGTTTCTTCGGTCTTGGGACGTTTGGTCGTATCAGTACTGGTTTCCACGTCCGGAGATGCCGAACGTTTTGCCAACTTCCTGTTGTTCTGGTTCACGAGCTCTGGTTGAAACTGGACGATGACTGCGGTCATGTTGTCGCATCCTGTTCCGTCACCGAGGGTATTGGGCGCCAGGCAGTGATCAAAGAGCTGTAAGAAGTTTTATACACTGAAATATCATATAAAAATGTCTATAGCTTAATCTTACACAATGCAAACAGTATGATGGTGACAGAGTTTTTCACATTTTTATAACAAAAGCCAACGAGACGCACTATCTCTCGACTTTATTTCGGCAAAGAACTGTACATGTCTCGGACAGACTCACTGTCCATCGTCAGGAGTCTTAGTACTGTATTCACAGCAACAGGGATTTTTTATACTAGTAATGCTGACTGCCAGCAAAAATAAATTTGAGAAATAGTGCATCTTGTTGGCTTTTATTATAAGAATATATCAAGATGCACGGTCCTCTGAATGTCGAAAACTTTTTCGCATGTTGCAGTAAATAGAAAAACTCTCTGAATTACATGATGTTGATCAAAGTGGCTGCACAGATTAACGCACATATGGTCACGTAGCAATCAAGCACTGGACCACAAGTCTGTATCCCACTTGAATGTGTGGTTTTTGAGAGTAGGCGGAGTTCTTTCGATGGTACGATGCCACATCTAAAGAGGCCTAGTAAACGTCTAAACACAAGCTTTCAAAACGAATGAACTGGATGGCCCTACAAAGCCACAAACAAGCGGCTTCAGTGGTCTAGTGGTAGCGTGCTGCCTTTAAGTACCCAAGCTCGTGGGTTCAATCCCGGCTGAAGCCGTCAGGATTTTTCAGGGTGATAAAATCCTCAGCACGCCTTCCTTCGGAAGGGAAGTAAAGCCGTGGGTCCCATGTCGCAGATTTGCGGCATGTAAAAGATCCCTGAATTGACGTGGAAGTCACAAATTCAGGCAAAATTACTGGTTAATTCTCGCCCACATAGTTCCACCTTTCGCTACTAGGTTCTCTTGCGCCGTCATGGATGTGGAGGTACCTGGCAGCGAAAGTGGGAACGTCTAAACAAGCATTAGCTATGGGCCCTACTGACGAAGAAGAAGCCACAAACAAAGACAACACAGAACGCAGATCCCGTGACAAAAGATACTGACCAGGTAGGAGGATTATTAACTCTTTACAAGCAGATTTAGGTTTTTTTTAATGTCAATTATAACCATCTATTACAATTCCAATAAGGTTCTAACTAGCGTAACTAAAGATTTTACGTTTTGTTGACCGTGCATCCCTGTATAATCTTGTAAATAAAGCCAACTTGGTGCACAATTTCTTCTTTGTATATTTACCAATCTCTACATGTTTCGGGCGACTACATGCCCGAGAAGCAACTGTGTTTATGTGACACTTGCTACTTGTTATTCCGAAACAAGTGGACAGTTTAATTTGTAATTTAATTTTAATTTTGAACTATCCACTTGCTTCAGAATAACAAGTGTTGCATAAGCACAGTTGTCTCTCCTGGTGATGGGCATGTAGTCGCCTGAAACATGTGGAGACTGATAAATAAATATATTAAGAATAAATTATGCACCAAGTTAGCTTTATTTACTAGATTATCTAAAGCTTATTTGCTCACAGCATGTAATATGCGAGCACCACCAGGTACGAATTTGGGAAACACAAAATAGAAAGGTGCAGAGTACAGTTCAAATGAAATGTACACATTACAGGGGACAGTGGAGGAGCGTTTTCAGTCTCTTTCTACTGTCAGGTTGGTGGCTATATATTAATATAATAATTTATTCCAGTCAGTAACACAACAATATACATATACACACATAGTGATCAGTATTAAAAATTCTGCAACATGTTTTAGTTCAAAGGAACCATCATCAGACCAAATGTGAAAACACAGTACTGGGTACAGTAATGCACACACTGTGTGCGCTCTCTGGATGTACCCAGTGTGTGCGCTCTCTGAATATACCAGTACTGTGTTTTTGTATTTGGCTTGATGATAGTTCCTTTGAAACGAAACATGTCGCCAAATTTTTTATATTGTTCACTGTATATATTGTTGTGTTATTGACTGGAATATAATTATTATATTATTGCAATACACAAGAGCATGGCTCGCATCAAAGGCTATATATTAATTCGGCAATAGAGGTTTAAAAGTCCTGAAATAGAGGATTTTACATTGTGCACTTCTACAGGGCTGATAGCCATATTTAAATTTGGGGGTAATGGCATTAATATTGCCAAAATACAATGCTTCGCCACCTGAACTGTGTGTCTGCACATAAAAAATAATGCAACCCACAGCTAATGAATGTTACAGAGATTGTGGCAAGAAAGTTGCCTTCCAAATCACTTAACAATGCTAAATCTATGACAGTGATAATGTAACATCCAGTAGCATGAATGACAGATAACTTATGTGCAACAGAAAGTAAAAATATTCTAGTTTATTTCAAGTTCCTTTTCCAGCAACTAACTGGAGAGACTGTGGTAAACCATGCAAACAGTAACGATAGGCACTGCTATAGCCGAGACTTGAACTGAAGTGCTGACTGACATTGCACCATTCAGTCTGCAAACAACAGTAACTTTGGACAGTGACCTGTCTAACAATGTAACAATTTGTAGTGGCAGTCTTCTGAGCTGTACTTAAAAATGAATACACAAGGAACCAGAAAAATCTTAATACCCAGAAAAAAATTAACTGAAAACAAAGAAATAAAAATACATAAATTAATGATAACCAAAATGTGCAACAGAAGCTCAAATATCAGATTAAATACAATGTCACACACACACACACACACATCCACCCACCCACATACACACATCCACACACACACCCACCCACATGCATACACACACCACACTAGACCATTTTAAAAAACATGGTAATTATATAATATCCATTTTTGATATGTAGGCAAAGACAGAGGAATGTCCTTTCACGTCAATACCACAATACCAGCAAAAGATAAATCACATTTTTAACTGACTACTACGTTCAGAAACAGAAAATTTCGGTAAAATAAATGTCATTTAACAAAGCTACCAATTTTAGAAAACGTGCCATTCTTCATTCAATTCCTGCCAAGACAGAATTTGCATAATGAACTCTGGTGTTAGAAAGACCAAAGCTCAAAATTCAGTTGCTGTACATTAAATAGCAATTAAATCAAACGATGGAATTCTATTGAAACTTCACATTATCATGTCACGTGTTCACGACTTAAAAAAAAGTGATGGTGAAACAAGGCAGTTGGGGAGTGTGGGGGTCTTCTTTGTCCTTTAGTGGCACACCGTGAAGACGCGGGTTACGTGATGGGCTGCGGTCATATTTACTAACGAAACTTTACAGCTCTCTGCCATACTGGCCAATACTATGGACACATACAAGCCTGGACATGGCTGTCTGTCCTCACATCTTGTGCAGCCATGCCCCATTTTGACCTCTGTTTTCAATTCATAATTTTAACGAGCAATTTTTGAAAGGAAAGTGTATAGAAGAATTTTAGACCCAGTATATGACAATAAAAAAGAATAATGGAGGATATTAACCAATAAAGAAATTTGTGCAAGAGTTAAAACACCTACTGTAATAGAGACAATAAGGTTAGGTTACGTTGGTTTGTGCATGTACAGAGAGTGGAAGGGAACAGAATTCCAAAAAGGGTATTATATATGAATTTGGGAACAATAAGATTGAGAGGTAGACCAAGAAATAGATGGCAAGATGAGGTGAGAGAGGATGGAAGAATAGTTGGTGGAGAAGGGTGGCAGGAAAATGTACATAAAGGAGAGGAACGGAAGAAGCTCCTGAGAACGGCAAGGAATCGTCACATTCTGCACATGCCAATGGAATGAATGAATTTACATGAAGACCTACTAGCATTTCTACACAAGAGCATTCACATCGCTGTTCTGCATATAGGCAGTTCTGACCATGCTCTGTATACATACACAAGTTGGGAAAATTAAAGTGTGACATTTTGTAATAGTGAAATCTGGTGCTCCAGTTGGTGCATGTGTTCCCCATATCCTAGCAACAGCACCACAAGCTAGTATAAGAGGAGCTAATGATCATCAAACAGGAGCTGTATATTACATGCAGAAGTGTATGTAAAACTACAGACTGCTTTATCACAGCCATTCCTAAACAGCAAGAAGAATTAACTGTATGAAGCCTAACGACCCCTATAGAAGTTGTACCGCACCGCTAACCTCTAAAGTTGCATTTTATATATTTATTCAACAAATATAGGTACTGAATATTTTAAACATGTTATATACTCTCCGTGTTTTTCTCTTCAAAATGCAGTTCGTTTCATAATTCTAACTTATTTGGTTCCTGTATTATTCACATTTTATATACAGGGTGTGCTAAAATTAAAAAATAATTCCGGCGCCAAAAGGTTAAAAATGCCAGTATTCACAGAACACATGGAAACGGCGTGTGCCGCACTACTGGCTTCAGCGTTCCTACCTTCCTAACACAGTATGACACAACATTTAAATTATTCTCTTGGACTCTGTTCATCATCCTAACTATTTCATAAGGGAGGTTAGAAATTGTTCCTTTATTATTTTTAGGTCAAAAGAACTGGAGACAAGTAAGGCAGATGGTTATAACTGAACATCAGTTCTTTATTTTTCCACATAAGTAAAAAAATTGTGGGCCGGGTAGCTCAGTCGGTATGGTGACTGACTACTGGCTGGACTATCTGTGATTGAATCCCGGTGGGGACGAGATTTTCTGCTCATCCAGACCGGCCCTGGGGCCCACCCAGCCTCCTGTAAAATGGGTACCGGGTCTTTCCAGGGGGTAAAGCACGGCCGGGGTGTGCTGCTCACCACTCACCCCCTCTGGGCCACACCGGGCCTGTAACAGGATCACTTTAGCTTTTTTTAGATAAAAAATTTATTCAGGCACTTGTCTTAGCATACAGCAAGATTTTCCAAGCCTAATGGTAGAAAGATACATCCTACTCTTTAAGCTACTTCCGTACTTCAGCAGTGATGGTGCCTGCAAATGGAAATCACCGACCACAGAGATGTCTTTTCAGTTTGCCAAACACATGGAGGACGAAGGGGGTGAAGTCAGGGGTATGTCGTGGGTCAGGAACATGTTTCCAGCAGCTGGTATCCAGGCAGGGAAGTAATGATGGTGTCAGCAGTGTGCTGTCTAGCATAATTATGCCACAGCAGCTCACCTCAGGAAAGCAGGCAAGGCCCCTGACATGAAATTGCTTCCTTACGGCATTTAACATCGCCTGACAGGTGAATGCAGTCGGCATTGCACCGCGTGGTTTGAAACCAACAAGAATGATCTTGAAATTTCTCAAAAGATTGTTGCCACCATCTTCCCCACACTCACTGCAGCCTTAAGCTTCTGTGAGGATGGAATGCTTCCACAATATGGGTGTGGCTCTGTCTGTGGACTGCAGTGTTGCACCCACACCTCATTGTGGGGAACAATGTGTGACAAAATGTCATCACCATCTTTGTAACATTAGTGGTTGGTCAGTGAGGTGGTTCCGGATATTCATGACTGCACACTACGGTGGCGCACTTGGTTGAGGAACCGCACTACAAGCCAGAAGGTCGCAGGTTCGATTCCCAATGGTGTCATTGGAATTTTTCATCGACATAATCCTTCCAGCTGCACTATGGCCCTGGGGTTGACTCAGCCTCTAACAGAAATGAGTACCAGGAATATTTCCTGGGGGGTAAAGGCAGCCGGTGCGTAGGGCTGACAACCTTACCACCTTCATGTGCTGACTGTCTTGAAATCTGGGAGCCTTAACCTCCTGGAACCCTCAGGGCCTGTCCAGGCCTGTAGTGGGACTGCTTTTACACTAGTCATAGCCAGGAAGTTCACAGACTGTCCCAAACACTGCCCTGCCACTGAATAAAGTAAAGTGTACCCTTGTACAGGCACCGAGGCTCTGTACAGGATGTATGTCCCATAGAGGGAGTAGTTATAGCTCTACTCTTTCTTGACCACGGCACTAGAGGGAGGTAAGGGGCCAGTGTCACGCCCCGGCCGCTATTTACCCCCAGGAAAGACCTGGTACCATTGTACAGGAGGTTGGGTGGGCCCCAGGGCTGGTCTGGACAGATGCGGAAAATCCGCCCCCCACCGGGATTCGATCCCTGGACCGTTCAGCCCGTAGCCAGTTGCTATACCGACTACGCTACCCGGCCCACGAGAGATTGAATGCTAACTCTTAAGTGCTCCAAGTGATACACATCTGGCAAACTGGGCAATTTTGTTGATGTCACTTATGGACAACTACCACTTCTATCCTTGCCCATGACACCTGACCATTTGCAGTCACAAGCACCATTTCTGCCCTTACTGGATCGACATTGCACCTACAACCACATATGGTCACAACTTGTCTGTGGTTGTTCATGGGTTCCAAGTTCTGGGCCTGAAGGAGTTGGATAATAGCGGGCAAGTCTTCCTTTGTCCACTTGTTTGGTACGGTCGCCAGTTTCCAACTGATGCTGCATTTCCTGCACTGGTCAAGATACCAGCCACCTAGCAGTGGGACCACATACCAAGGTGTGAAAAAGTAACAGCTTGCTACAGTCATCTGTTTTACAGGAAGAAGACAGGGACCCCTTACTTGCTGATTTACCCTTGTATAAACATGACATCTTCAAATGGTGTCTATTTCCAACATCAGGTGGAAATGAATTTCATACTTTGTTCTACCCCCTGGTCCAGGGCATGAAAGTGACTTTACCTGGGGATTCAATGCAGGTGGAATTTCTTTGTACTCTTTACACCTGAAGACAGATCTATAGACCATTTCCGAAATTCATTCATTCATTCATTCCATTGGCATGTGCAGAATGTGACAATTCCTTACCATTCTCAGAAGCTTCTTCCATTCCTCTCTGTTATGTACATTTCCCTGCCACCCTTCTCCACCAACTATTCTTCCATCCTCTCTCACCTCATCTAGCCATCTGTTTCTTGGTCTACCTCTCAATCTTTTTGTTCCCAAATTCATATATAATACCCTTTTGGGAATTCTATTTCCTTCCACTCTCTGTACATGCCCAAACCAACGTAATCTATTTAACCTTACTGTCTCTATTATAGTAGGTTTTCTAACACTTGCATAAATTTCTTTACTGGTTAATATCCTGCAATTTTTTTTACATTGTCATATATTCTGCTATACACTTTCCTTTAAAAAATATTCAATTGCTCTCTATCTCTCTCTGTTAGTGTCCCAGTTTCTGATGCATATGTTAACGTTTTGTCTACTGTTGTGTTCTTTAGTCTTAATTTTAGTTTCTCTGATACGTTTTTATTTTTAAAAATTTTTTTACCATTTCCGAAATGCAGCTCTCATATAACAAAGTATAACAGTGGAAAAAAGCCAAGAGTATAACTTTAAATCGTGTTGGCAGTTTTCCACACCAACATGTCACTTCTGCACAAGATAAAATATTGTACCTCTTCACATATTTGGGAGAGTTTCGTTTGTCCGTCTTGGATGCGCGGACGTACGAAATCTACGACCTCCTGACTGGACATGAAATTCCAGATCCCATCACATGCGAGGACCATAAATTCATCTTCTGCTGGGTCAATCATAAGAGTCCTGACATCGGGCAATGCTGTTATCATCTGTTCCTCGGCAGACAAACCCTCAGACTGTTTGTATGCGTGGTCACCTATAACAGAAAAATATTCATGAAAATAAAATTCTATCATGGTTTTGAATAATGTGCAGTTTGATCCATGCAGTGATGCATATCACAGCCCTGTTCACACCCTAGAAGTACCATATGTACGTCCACCGCAGCTATGTTTCATTTAATACGCACTTACTTACTCACTCCGTGGTGCATAGTCCTTCTTGAGAAGCTAAATGGTTTGCAGCTAGTCAAGAAATTCCCCGCATTTCACAGAACCCGAAGGTTCATTACCGCACTCACAAGTCTCCGCCACCTGTCTCTATCCTGGGCCAGCCCAATCCGGTCCATACACCCACATCCCACCTCCTGGAGATCCATCCTAATATTATCCACCAATCTACGCCTAGGTCTCCCCACTGGTCTCCTTCCCTCTGGTTTCCCCACCAAGACCCTATACACCCCCTCTCCTCACCCATACGCGCCACATGCCCAGCCCATCTCATTCTTCTCGATTTTATCA
>Ga0123352_10021730_pt1 | contig 10227 bp, 7 predicted proteins | sample TergutLab28metaG_FD_89700 | JGI IMG/M metagenome (GOLD analysis project Ga0123352, IMG submission 89700) | Labiotermes labralis P1 segment gut microbial communities from Petit-Saut dam, French Guiana - Lab288 P1 | ecosystem: Host-associated > Arthropoda: Insects > Digestive system > Gut ...
GGAATGGAGAAGACTGCATAACGAGGAGCTAAATGATTTGTACTCCTCACCCAATATTGTGCGGGTGATAAAATCGAGAAGAATGAGATGGGCTGGGCATGTGGCGCGTATGGGTGAGGAGAGAGGGGTGTGTAGGGTCTTGGTGGGGAAACCGGAGGGAAAGAGACCACTGGGGAGACCTAGGCGTAGATGGGTGGATAATATTAGGATGGATCCCCAGGAGGTGGGATGTGGCTATGTGGACTGTATTGGGCTGGCACAGGTTAGAAACAGGTGGCGGACGCTTGTGAGTGCGGTAATGAACCTTTGGGTTCCGTGAAATGCGGGGAATTTCTTGACTAGCTACAAACCAGTTAGCTTCTCAAGAAGGACTCTGAACCATGGAGTAAGTAAGTATGGTCTCTTGAGGTGTAACTTCGTGTAATTTGGTAGATAGGTGCCGACATTTCGAAGGAATCTTTCATCCAAGCTGCATGGCACATGTCACATGGCACATGGCACCACTTAAGAACAGATCAGACACTTCTTAAAATTTCTTTTCGCCAAGAACACACACAATTGAATAAAAGTTTTTGGCCCTTTTCACCATAGTTTGGCGATGTTAGAACTACCTAGCTATACCCCACATAAGGAACCGAGCACTTCATAGTTGAATAAAGATAGACCAACTTGAAGTCACTTGCTTTATTATATCATTATTTAATGTTCAACATGTTTCGGATGTAATTACATCCGAAACATGTTGAGCATTAAATAATGAAATAATAAAGCAAGTGACATCAAGTTGGTCTATCTTTATTCAACTATCAAGATGATGCACGGACCAATAAACATAACCAAGCACTTCTTTGTAGGTGGAGGTGCTTCAGAAGGGCAGTTCTGGCAAAAAATTTGACAATGAAAAATTCATTATTTTGGACTTTTGTGAACCTCAGAACGAAAGGAACATATAAACAGTTCTGGATGTTAATACGTCGGTTGTTTTGATCAGTCAAAATTCTCTTACTCTGCCTCACAGCAGCAAAACACAGTAGCTTACGTAGACCAGAAACACAGCATACTTGAAATGGACCGTCAGTACAGACCTGTCTACAGAACAGTCAAGTTTAAAGTTGTAAATGTGTTCTGGATGATAAATGGCCGAACCTTCGAATATTTTCAAGAAAGTGCCCCTTGAAATTAACGTGGGTTTTACAGCTGGAAACAGTGCTGGTGCAGTTGGCGGAGCACCTTTCAATGCGCCACGGTCATACATCATTGGCTGCACTGTGTAAGCACGACAGACAGCTCACTGAATTATGTGTAATTCAATGCAATAAAGCTATCTATGCAACATTCGGTTGGTTTTATGTGGCCTCAGCGGTGGACTGCTCGAGTTAGCTACCTGTAATTTAATCTGCATTTGGCGCAAAGTGCAGCGACTCGAATTCAATTCTGTGTCATGGGAGAGTTCTGCTTTCAGCCTTCTAAAGACAAATAAATTCAAGAAGATATGAATATTTATTTATTCGCACAGAATGAATGTCGTATAGGAAGGCAGGCCTCTGAACACATGAATACAGAGGGTGCAGCTGTCTCCAGTGAGGGTACGTGTACTCGATATTTTGCCGTATTTTACACATCATTCATTCATTAGTATTCAGCCCTAGAGGCCGGTCCTGCAGGAACCAAAGTCCGGTTATGGGACCGATGTGGCTCTTGGCACACTGCATCCTAGGAAAGTTCTTGGGGGTAATTTGCCATTGCTTTCCCCCACTTTTAGACGTTCCCACTTTCGCCGCCACGTGCTTTTGCGTCCTCAGCGACGCAAGAGATCCTAGCAGTGAAAGGTGGAACTGTGGGCGAGAAAGATGTCCGGTAGTAATTTTGCATAAATTCCGACTTCCACGTAAATTTAGGGATTTTTTACATGCCGCAAATCTACGACATGGGACCGACGGCTTTACTTCCCCTCGGAAGGAAGGCGTGCTGAGGATTTTATTATACACACACTACATATATATATTATTTGTGCATAATCGTATAAATTGCCTTTGTCAGGACATCAAAATTAACATTTTAATTATATAATGAGCTCTAAAACACTACATAAAGTATTTTGCTTATGCATTCATTTTTGAAAATGAGATGTTTCCAACCATGGCAGTTCAACTGATGCAACACGTGAATGCGGTAGGGTTTCGCAGTATTTTTTGTAAACTGATCAGCATATTCGTGTCTGATAGTTTGCAGATTCCTAATGGATGCATTCAGATTTATAGCAGATGCATTGCACCCACTTGAACATCCTGGTTACAGGCCGCAAGAAGGAAGTCAGTTTTATTAAACTTTCAAAGTTTTTATCCTGTATAAACATCTCTAATGTCAATAAAGTTATCGCTGTCATTATACGAACCGATATCATTTAGAGCACTGCTAATGCATTAAGGAGATCTACGCTTGTTAATTTCGTATTTGGCTCCAGCCAGGGTACAACGAAATTCTGACACACGAACAAAAATGGCACTAGTTTTCAGACAGTCTTCAGTTTTGCTTACGATTCCTTCTATTTTCCACCCCCTCCTAACAGTACAATCAAAATAATTTTTGATGTAGCATCGATAAATATTTTAATTATAGTTAGATATACATGCTTCAAATTTCAGTTCAACAAAAAAAAAAAAAATTAGTTCATCGCGAATACAAGGCTATTTAAAATTTAGTTAACAATAGCATATATCCGTACAACATCAGCTTTTAAATATAGGGTGAAAAAATTTTATTTGTGAATTACAAAATTGTAGACGGAAACATTATATTTGGGGAGAGTGACTGAGAATTTATTGGCTTGAACTTAATTTTATTACACTCTGTTTGCTGATTTTGGGGACCGCGGTGGCACAGTGGTTAAGGTTCTGTGCTATAAATCGGAAGGTCGCTGGTTCGATCCCAGATGGCGTCATTAGAATTTTTTATTGACATAAAATCCTTCCGATCGCACTATGGTCCTGGGCTCGACTCAACCTCTAACAGACCATAATCATTTCCTGGGGGTAAAGGTGGCCGGTGCGTAAGGCTGACAACCTTACCATCATCCTGTGCCGTTGTCATGAAATCTGGGAACCTTCACTACCTGGAACCCTCTGGGCCACTCCAGGCTTGTAGCGGGTCTGCTTTACTCTATGCTGATTTTAGTTTTCGTTCGGTTTTTGTTTTCTGTACAAAATCCTCGGATAATATTGCAGCATCACGTACAAAACATTCATGGTAGTAATCCGCTTTAAGTGTAAAAACGTTCTGCAAACTAAGGAAGCAAATGTATGAGATACATATTATACTGTGGGCAGTTCTGAACTGCTTAAAATTAAATACAAGGCTTGCAACACAATTAGATCAAAATTAAAACATGTTGGGTCCATCTGTGTAGACGATCATATTGTTCAGATTCTTAGCTCTCATCTGTCCAAACACGGGACACCAGCTACTGACTGGACAATTCATATTCTTGTCTCTTTACGTATGTTTGCTGAACTTCTAAAGCGTACAAGCCAAATGCCATCACACCACTCACAGAGAGAGAAATATCAGTTTTAGCATCTAGCAAGTGACGGTGATTAACCGACAGTGGCCGCAGAGCTAGTGTTTGGTAACTTGTCAGTCCGGTTCTGTCCTGGAGCCACGACATAAACGCCGGTCTTTTTACTGTACGGCTACTGTGACGTATTCAACGTTCCTGTAGACTTAACGAATTGTTAAATCTCTCAGAGGATTAACTTAATGACGCGCAACTCTATACCAGTTTTCAGTGGACAAAGAGGATTAAATGATATAATATATTTACCTAGGTAAGTGGCTTTGACTTTTAATATCTAAATCATGTGTTAGTTTGATACAATAAAGGAGGTAATTTTAAGTGCGTTCCTTGTCATCATGGCATGGACTGTCCAGATGTTACCATTCGACTTCCAGACACGGATAATACATGAAAGTATGATGAGTTATCAGTCGCGGAGAACCAAAGAGGGACTGTGGTCCATCTTCGGGATCTGGCCATTGCTAACAATAATTAGCGTATTAATAAATGTCACAAGAGTCGACAAATTGGCCCCTGAACCCACGGGAACAGCAGAAATTCGGTGATGGAGAGCAAATCGCTGACCGTCCTGTTTAGATATTTCTGACGTACGTAATAATGTTGTCTGTATTTCATACTACGTAGAGTCATAGTTGAGAAAGATAACGAGTAAATGAATGATCTGACGAGTCGTGAAAGGGAGAGATCGTCCTTTAATGTGAATAAATTACTGTCCTGAGCAAACCACAAAAAAAAAACAGGATATATATTCGGCTTCCTGGCCGAGGTTACAGCAAGTTAACTCCCGGAGACATATCTGAAGTAAAATTCTACCAAGTTCCTCGGTGCAAAAGGATGAGCATATGCAGAACTAAGCTACAGAAAATAGCAAAGGGTAGAGAAAATTGCATAATGAAGAGCATGGAATTTTAAGCTCATGGTTCCTTGAAGCTTAATTCATTGTTAATAAAAATCCAACCAGATTCAACAGTATGCAGATATTTATTTACTGCAAAGTCACTCTACATGTTTCGGGTGTTACAGCACCCATCATCAGGAGTACTAAAAACTGTAACCGCAGCCTCCGGTACAGATCATAATACTGGTACAGCTACCTCCCTCCAACGTGGCCCGTAGCTGTACCAGTATGATGACCTGTACCGGAAGCTGCGGTTACAGTTTTTAGTTCTCCTGATGATGGGTGCTGTAACACCCGAAATATGTAGAGTGACTTTGCAGTAAATAAATATCTGCATATTGTTGCATCTGGTTGGATTTTTATTTACATTGAAGAGCATGGAAATATGTATTTTTTATTATATACAACATGCTTGAGGACAGTGTGTACCATGGATGGAGAAAATTCTGAGAAATATAGCTGTAAATATTAAAATGAGACCGCTTCGAAAATGTGGAAATAGATCGAAGAAGAACAATAACATAATTAGAATATTCTTGATGAAAAAATGTGAATGTGTTGACTGATTCACGAAGAAACGAGTTCTTGTTAACATGGATACAAATTTTCGAATTCCATACAGTCAGACGATTAGTGGCAAGCAGAGCTGCTATTAGCTTTTCTAGGTGGGCTGTGTTCCCTAGAGCTAAGATTAAATGGGGTTTGGTTTCATTTATTTCTATAAACCTGTTACGTACTTTAAAAAAATGGTAGTAAATTGTCGGTACAACAATTACCCAATGTAACTGAAGAAGATCAGGAAGAACGTCAGTGTCATAATTTCGTCTCCCAGGTAGAAACCCAGTCTTCCCAGATAGGAATAAAAGATACAGCAGTTTGATATAAGAGGGGCACAGTCTAATCTGATAAAAATTTTGTTATCTAGCTCACGAGAAGAACCAGCGTTGGTCGATTTTGAGCACCATATTATACATTATTGTGTAATAAAATTTTGATAAATTCTTAAGACGCTAAGGAACCATTAGCTTGCTATAATTTAAATTAACGAATGCAGAAAATTTTACTTTTATAACAATATTTTAAATCTAATACAATTTCATACATTCCTTGGTTTAAAGTATATAAAGTGAATTGTAATGCACGATAGGAAAATGTGAAAAACCACCAGCTTCTCGACAGGCGCTCTGATACATGGAGATGTTAAAATATGACAGTTACGCTTTCAACATCGAAACTGCGCAGGAAATTTTGCATGCGTATTAGCAATTTCATCGTACGTGGTGTGGTAGAAAAGTAATGAGACTGGCAACGCTGTGCACGAACCGAAAACGCTGCTGCCTCCCCCTTCACACGGCAGTTAGGTTAACCCATGCCGTAGATTCAGTATAAGTTTGAACTTGCTACAGTTGCTACGCGATTGTTAAGAGCGTCTGAAGTGAAGTTGTGTTTGTGAGGTGCGTTACGAAAATGGACCGGCAAAGGTTTAAGCAAAGTTGTGCCATCAAATTTTGTGTAAAGCTTGGCGAATCCGCTACTGTGACTTATGAAAAGTTACAAAGGGCTTATGGAGAACATTCCTTATCCAGGGCACAAGTGTTCAGATGGCACAAGTCCTTTTTAGAAGGCCGAGAACAAGTGGAAGACGAACCTCGTGCGGGAAGACCTTCAACCTCAAAAACGGACAATGTGGAAAGAGTGAGGTCTCTTGTGAGGTCAGATCGTCGATTGACGTTGAGAATGATCAGTAGTGTGTTAAATTTGAACCGATTTACCGTCCATCAAATTTTAACACGGGATTTGGACATGAGAAATGTGTGCGCCAAGATGATTCCAAAGAAACTCACGACTGAGCAGAAGGCCAATCGGCGGGATGTTTGTCTTGATCTTCTGGACCGCCTTGAGAGGGAGCCAGAATTCTACAGTCGCGTTATCACAGGTGATGAATCATGGATTTTAGAGTACGATCCCGAGACAAAACACCAAAGTCGGGAGTGGCACACTGCAAACTCTCCCCGTCCCAAGAAAGCGAGAATGAGCAAATCCAAAATCAAATGGTTTATCTTTTTTCTTTTTTTGACAGTCAGGGGATCGTCCACAAGGAATTTTTGCCACCAGGACAAAACGTTAATCATACCTTTTATCGGGAAGTCCTTGAAAGACTCGGGAAACTGGTGGCACTTGAGCGACCAGGCATTGCACGCACATGGTTGCTGCACCACGACAAAGCCCCATGTCACAAGGCAGTCTCCATCAATGCTTTTTTGGCAGAAAAAAGCAATCACAGCATTCCTGTGATTCCTCAGCCCCATATTCTCCGGATCTCAGTCCCTGTGGCTTCTTTTTATTCCCCCGGCTCAAACCCCACTTGAAAGGGCGTCATTTTGGTACTTTGGTTAATATCCAGAAGAGTGTAACCGACGAACTGAAAGGTATTCCAGCAGAAGCCTTCCAGCACTGCTACCAACAATGGAAACAGCGCCTCCGTCGTTGTGTAGCTGCCCAAGGGAACTATTCCGAAGAGGATAACCTTGATTTGTAAAAAGAATAAAATTCATGGTTAAAAGAAAACCAGTCTCATTACTTTTCCGCCACACCACGTAAGTTTTGGTCAGTAAGTGGTGTTGGTATCTGTTGTATTAATTTGCACTGTGAACGTCTTCTGCATATATTTCATCACTCTTCTAACTAAAATATAATAAACAGATTTCATGCGATGGTATTTACTTTTCTAGAAGCATTGCAATGCGGTGGTCTTTAGTGTCTGTGGACTGCAATCGTTTTCTTTTTATGCATAATTATATTCCCTACTTCCTGTAGTCATAATTTAAAACTCTACACGCAGTTAAATAAAGTTTTACGACAAGTCAAACTTCATATCCTCTATTTAATTTGTCGCCATCCCATGACTCGGGAGTACCGTATAAATATTTGCGTATTAGTAATGACGAAACTCGATTGTACCTCTGCACTTTACAGTTTGACTCCGGTGACTCAGTATTTTCTTCGCTTCAGCGGTGAAGCGAAGACTGCCAACATCAGGTTCGATAGACCAAGGACCCGGAATAGATATTACTGTGTGTTTTAAAACACATTTTATGGCCTCTATCCTCCATGTTTAGAGGTCTCTTATCAATGATTGACAGTATTAAGGTTTAAAGAAATCACAGAGGTGAAAAACTGAATTGTCGTCGTTTACCTTACAGCACTGTGTAGTAGACACGTATGTATGTATGTATGTATATATATATATATATATAGGAATAGTAAATATTTTAGGAGGTGTTAGAATGGACTATTCCGAGTAAATAAGTTCATATATACTTGTGTCTAATTTTCAATGGGTGTGGAGATACAGCTGTTTGAATGTTGACTATAAAAACCCTTACAAAATGTATGAAGGAAAGACAAATAACGTATTGATTGCATTTATTGGTTATGTAATTATCTCAATAAATTGCAACAGTTCAAAGTAAGTGTTCAAAAATCCCACCATCGACTTCAACGGATATTTCAACCCTCTTGGCAATAGTACGTTTAGCTCTCCGGAGGTCGTCTTGGTTTTCATGCTTTATGAGGGCAGCACTATTCATAATGCGAGCGACCAATTCGTCTCTTGTGTTTACTTTTTCTTTGTAGACTTCGCTGTTCATCCATCGCCACAGACAAAAATCTGATCTGTACGCGCCAACTTCAAACAGCTGGACCTTCACACCCATTGAAAATTGTACGTAAGTTTATATGAGCTTATTTACTCAGAATAGTCCGTACTACCACCTTCTATAATATTTACTATTCCTCCTGAAACACCCTGTATATATATATATATATATATATATATATATAGCTGTTCTCTGAAATATACTGCTTCTATTTTCAGCGAAGGAAACAGAGGCAGCAGATCTCTCCGAAACGTCGCTTGTCACATATCGCACACAGAAATAAAAGGGAGCTTAAACTGTAGAGCGTTCCTGATAAACTTTTTGTACTTTGCATACAGAACAAAGCATATAACTAACTAACGTAATTAGGATCTAGCTGAAATAAAACAGCTACGTCAGAAGTCAATATCGGCTTCCAGAAAGTGGAATGAAAATTATTTTTTTGCGACTTGCTAAGCTATTATTCGGAGGTATGCGCTACGACACTCTAGGACGTCATAGACACAGAGTACCGCAGTCTAGACAGTCTTAATATCAGGTTTATAAAAGTGACACGAGAAAGATTTGGAAAGCCCAGTCAGGTTTGTTGTACTGAATGATTCAGGTATTGCAGTGGTACGGCTGCGCCTGAAATCTACATATTTTTAATTGGTAATGGGAATTGTCATTGACGGTTTTGGCAAAATGATGAGTGATTCGGAAAGATGACAACCGCTATAAAATATTGCTTTGCAGATTCTTTCGCCATTAACTTAACATAAAGTGACCAGTTCTCGGGGTTCCACTCACTGTATTGGAAACCAAATTAGGTTTAGAAATTAGATAGCTTGAACAACTGACAGCGTCGTTAAATAAACCGCAATACACAAATAATGCTACGTGTAGCATCTTCACAGCCGATGTAACCACATTTTTATACACCCAATCAAACTCCTTCAGTGTTCCTACATAGCTAACTCGGTTAGGGGTGTAGCTTAGCCGACATGTCAAAAAGCAAGCCAAAGCAGTTCACTAGACTCCATGTTTCCGGAAAGTTGATAGGATAAGAGAGGTCATCCACGTCTTATATCCGTGGAAAGCACGCTTACTGTAGGCAGAGTAACAAACTGTTACTTCAAACACACATATCATCAATCATAACCAGATTTCTGTATGTTGTCAGATTTATTGTCCTCCTCTGTAGAATGGTATAAGGAGACACGCGTGCTGACTTACTATATGAATGGCTTTACAGTAAACATTCATACTTTATCTAAAAACCAGCTACAACTAAGTACGTATCACCGTCTATCAGTGCGAAGCAAACAGGGCGAGGGCAGTTCCCAAAGAACTGCGAGGTTTTCTTACACTTTTGGAGTGACGTTCTGACAGTCCTTTAGCACAAACAACTATGCAGTTCTCAAAATAAGTAAAGATTTGGAGAATGCTGCTGTCTCAGTCTTCAGCGTAGAAGGGGGTTTCGGAAACCCGCCAGATATGGGCACAAGTTTCCCCCAGAAACTCTGCGTCTTTTACGAACACTACCTGACATAACATGCAAGAAATCGTAATCTTAATTCAATATTCATGCACACCCTTGAATCAAAGGGTTAATTGTTACATGTAGGATCCTACAAGAGTGTAACTTTCTTCGTCACTTTCCACTGTCCTTGAGAATTTCAAATGTCTAGGTTAACAGACATGTTCGTGGAAGTGAACGTACAGTGTATCGAATTTAGAAAAGGGCTGAATAACTTTCAGAGGAACCGCTTAGTTACAGAAAATCACTGTGCTGTGTCGAAGTAGCAAATACGAACCACTGCCTGAGACGTACAGTGTTAGTTCCTGGCACTTGTGTCAATTGCAGTGATTATACAGGGTTATTCGAAATGATTGTCTGGGTTTTAACAACTTGCCACCTCGTTATCCAGATGCAACCCCATGCGACTTCTTTCTATGGGATTACGTCAAGGATCAGGTTTATGTTCCTACTTTTCCCGCAAGTATCCCGGAACTGAAGGTACGAATCAGAACCGCCACTGAAACCATCACCGCTGACATGCTACAAACAGTTTGGAACGAACTCGATTATCGTGTTGATGTTTGTAGAATCACAA
>Ga0123352_10021731_pt1 | contig 10227 bp, 4 predicted proteins | sample TergutLab28metaG_FD_89700 | JGI IMG/M metagenome (GOLD analysis project Ga0123352, IMG submission 89700) | Labiotermes labralis P1 segment gut microbial communities from Petit-Saut dam, French Guiana - Lab288 P1 | ecosystem: Host-associated > Arthropoda: Insects > Digestive system > Gut ...
AGCACCTACAGTCAGAACGTGCAGTAAACTGTAAGATACAGCACATACAGTCAGAACGTGCAGTAAACTGTAAGATACAGCACATACAGTCAGAACGTGCAGTAAACTGTAAGATACAGCACACACAGTCAGAACCCGAGCTGGACAACACGTGTGCTAAATTGAAGGATAGGCTACACTGTTTGACCCAAAAGCCGAGATATTGCACCAAAATAACTCTCCGTATTATGGAGTGAATTATTTGATACCCTGTCACATGTAAAATATAACAGAGTGAAAACCGGTATTCGAAACTGCACTGTTGGGGAAATGGCCTGTTCACTGTAAAATATTGGTAAATATTATTAATATTATGTGTGTGTGTGTGTGTGTGTGTGGTGTGAACTAGATTTAGTTTACAGAATTGCTGTATTTTGATCAATTTTCTGAATTTATGTATGTGTATATATATGTTTGTGTGTGTGTGAGTGTAAAGTCATTTACTTCAAAGTATTAATGTGTTTTTATGAATTTCCTAATATATATATATATATATATACATATATATATGTGTGTGTGAGTGTAGAGACATTTACACTACTGTCCTAGAGACAACTGTAAGATTTCGTATTGTTGTGATGCCAATGGATTGTCATATATCATCTGCATGCTCTGTCTTCTGAACAAATCCTTCGGGCGTCTTAACCCTTTTCCGAGGTACAGTGTACAATTTTCCGTTGTTACTCTGCTATCAGGTGTGCCGTTGGTGTGCCGTTGGTGTGCCGTTGGTGTGCTGTTGATGTTGTAGTGAATTTCATTATACTAAATACTTAAATCTGTACCTTTCTGGCAAAGTTTTAAGTGACAAGAGCAAACACCTTCGGTTACATTTTTACTATTTCATACTTGGATGTGTTCAGAGAAACACTTCCAAGGTTTTACCTTCTAAAGCTGCTATTATATGCTGTAATACAGGGACATTGTTGTAATTGCCACTTCTTGGTAGTGACTGCGTGTTAGCTCTCTTCACCTATAAAAATATGCTGTTCCGAGAATAATGCGTTTGTTAGATTAATGGTGTGCTTGTCTGTCGTAGGGAATGTTTTAAAAACCATTTTTAATTATTTTCTGAGAGCAGTTTTTTCTAGAAAATATTGCATTACAAGAATACTTTATGAGACGCAATATTTATATAATATAAGCCCCGAAAAATCTGCTTCTGTTATTTCAACAAACGAAACTTGAAAGCTTGGAGAAAGAGATAACAATTAAATTACATTCAGCTTCGATGTATTGAAATGCTCCATAACCAAACTGTTTGAGTGTAACAGATTTGGAGCTAACGTGTACACAAAATATTGACAGTGCAGCAATGGCGCACAAATACACATACAGAAAAAAAGACAAAGAAAGAAAAAAGAAGCAGCATATAAACATAGAATAAGCAGGTAAATCAAGGAATTAATTGCTGATAATACTGCTTCAATTACTGTGATACCTGATTAACAATAATACTTTGCTATTTAGAGAAATCGACACATCTCCACCAACAAGATTGTCTGTTTGTTGGGCAGGTAACAGAAAGAGAGGAACAGTTGGCATGACGCAGAGATTCCGACAGAATCTCGAAGGCTAATCATGTCCGTGAGAGATGGTAACAGTTTAAAATTTGAAACATTATTGATTTTAAACACTGCTTCAAACTGAAATATTTTCTATTGTAAGGTATGCAAACGAAGGGACTGAAATGTATCATTGTTGAAAGTATACCTAGAACAATCGTCAAGGAAATAGGATTATAATAAAGAAGTGAATATTCCCGCTAGTCGGCATCTGAAGTCGTGACTGCACTTGATTAACAGAGACGTAATATATTTTAGGTCTAACTACGTTTAAAATATCACATACGAATAATATCGAGGGTTGCAAAGGAGTGCGTTGTGGCAGGGAATTCAACCAAGACTTACAAAATATGACATGAATGTGATGGAAATATAACTATAATCAGTACACACTCCCAGGGTATTAATCCAGGCGGTGAGTGTGATGGAACTATTATGAAGATTGTTACTAAAACATTAGTTAGCTTTCCTAGAGAAGGTAACACTTTTTCTTCTACCACCGATATTCATGAAATTAGCTGCACAACCAAATGATATAGAATCAACTGTAATATAAAGCAATCCCTGTACATTCCTGGACAGGCCCTGAGGTTTCCAGGGGGCCGATGCTCCCATATTTCAAGAAAATCGGCACGTGATGCTGGCAAGGTTGCCAGCCATACACACTGGCCGCTCGTACCCCTAGGAAATATTATTGGTACTGATTTCTGTTAGAGCATGAGTCGAACCGAGGACCATATTGCGACCGGAAGACACGTCCTATATTCAGTAACTTTATGTTTTTTTTCTGAAAATCGTACTGTTTATGAGATAATGTGGAAAAATACGGTGAGGACAGACAGACCACGTATGACAATGTAATAAGACACATGCGCATAGCATGCTGGGTAACTAGCACTACAAATACGCACATTCAGGTTGTGTAATACTCATTGTTCTTCCACTGCAGTAACGGTTACGCGAACGCACCTCAATATTATGTTATACGTGCATTGAATGTCTTGTTTCGTACATTGTTTGACGCGTTACAGTGTTGCCATGTCGACCACTGATGTTATGTTCCGTGTCACGTACGCTGTGAGGCAAAATCAGTAGGTGAGTATCGCTCTTCGTTGTCATGGTTACCTTGCGTTTTCCTCCTGTTACACGTACCGAGGGAGAAGAAATATTTGAGGACCGAGCGCATAACACAACATAACAGAACCATATGGCTGCACTTCGATAGAGGATATTAACGCTTGGTTTGTTTATCGAATAAAAGAAAAGACCGATGAAAGTTTTCTTGAACTGTCGCTCGAAAATTATGGCGGCCGCTCATGTGACGTGTTTCCGGTTTTAAGTCTGTAATTTACGCGTTGAGGAAAAAGAAAAAGTTGAAGTCGAGAACGGTTGCCACTGTCAGCGGTGTGTATGGCTTTGTTCCTCTTTATTTCCTTCAGAGTTTAGGTATCTAGATACTAACAGGCTTGTTGAAAGTACAGAATTTATCCAATATAACTGCTGTTTCCTTATTTGACAAACTTTTTATTTAGAAGTAAGTACAGGGTGTCTAAATCATAAAAAATTATTAACGCCAATAAGCTATGTAAATGCATTTTAAATTAAGGGACACCCTGTTTCTTTCCTTAAAATAAGATGTGACAGATTTACACATATTATTCAGTACATAAAAAAGTTAAAGCAATCCCAGTACAGTCCTGGACAGGCCCTTAGGCTTCCAGGGGTTGAGGCTACCAGATTTAATGACAATCGTCGCATGAAAGTGGTAATGTTGTTAGCCCTACGCACTGGCCAACTTTACCCCCTAGAATATATTCCTAGTACACATTTTTGTTCCCTGGGGCCCACCCAGCCTCCTGTAAAATGGGTACCGGGTCTTTCCCGGGGGTAAAGTACGGCCGGGCCGTGCTGCTGGCCACTCACCCCCTTCTAGTGCCGCGGTCGTGGAAGAGTAGAGCTATACCTCTACCCACCCTCTGGGCCACACCGGGGCTGTAACGGGAACACTTTACCTTTACCTTTTACTCATTTTTGTTAGAAATTGTGTGGACCTTAGGGTCATAGTGTGGCCGGAGAGATTAAGTCAATGATAAATTCCGATAACATCATTGAAATTGAACCCGAGAACATCCGGCTTGTAGCAGCAGTGCCTCAACCGACTGCACCACCGCGTGCCCCGTCCTGCTGTACGTCAGAGTTAGTAATACGAGCTACAGATGAAGAAGCGAAGGAGAAGCGTCTAATTACAGTGAGCACAGAAGTCTGAAGACAAATATTATTACAAAACGAGGGAAAATTGTTGGCAAAGGCTTCCGGGACTTTAGTAGGTTCATCTATGTCGGATCCGTCAACTTGCAAGTTGAGTTGAATAAAAATTATTTTTCCTAAAGGTGGAGCTGTAATGAAAATTATGGTTGGTGGGGATGACATTAAGTTATTACCGAAGGACTCATACTATTTAAGTTTATCGAACTTAATGACAGAATAGTTTTTACGTTAAAAATAAACAAAATTTTCTTTTACAAAAACCACGATAAGGCGGTTCTAGCTCCAAATTAAATATTTCAATCAGCTTTTAAACCAAATTGGCAAGTTTTGACTTTCTGATGGGGAAAGAAAGAATTAACGGATGAAGTGCTTCGTGGATAGCAAAACCGAGGCAGTCGTCTGCAGTAATCATGGAGGTTTTCTTTGACGTTTTGTTGACCGTGCATCTCAGTATATTTATCTCAGTAATTAACCAATTTGATGCACAAAATTGTTTTACAATAAGTTTATTTCATGCCTCTACATGTTTCGAGCACATTTGCTCATCATCAGGAGGTCAAAATTGCATTACACAGCCTCTGGTATAATCACACCTATAGGTGTGATGAAAAACTTTTGTGGATCAAGTTGGCTAATTACTGAGATAAATTCATGGAGGTGTTAAAATACACACAAAAGATTCGTAGGCAATAGGGGTACTGAACAACAGTGGCGTTTTCTGAGTTCAAGTATTCAAAATTTTGATTATGAAATTTAGTGAATAAAAGAAATAGCCATTACTAGTGGCGGATAATTTGCGTAGATTTCAAAAGTACTAGCGGGAACAAACACTGAAGACTGCAGTACATGATATGACAATACGAAGGTGACGAACCAAACCAAGGAGATAAGCTGCAATATTTGGTGCAACTTCATTGAGAACAGAATCAAAACTGACATTGTGACACACGCATATAGCGTTTTAAATGACATCCAGAGACACTACAAGCCAGGCAATGTACATGTAAGCGTAACATTGAGGCGCGTTCTTGCAACCATTTTTGCAGTGGAAAAGCAATTGATGGTACACATTCTGAGTGTGTGTTTGTAGCCTTAGTTATCCAGCATGCAATGCTCACGCGCCATATTGTACTATATGGCGTATCCTGCTGCACAATACTTTTCCACATTTTGTCATAAATGGCACGATCGATGAAAAAATTTATTGAATACAAATTGAGGGTTTTGATTTTCTCTGCAAATTTGTCTGCAACATTTCTTATTATATGAAGAGTTTAGCGACGTGCGATGAAAAATATATATTGGTCTTCAGTAAAATATCCATTATTCTTGTACAGATTGTAATGAAACTTGAATTTTGTCGACAGATTTTCGAAAAATTCTCAAATTTCGAATTTCATGAAAATCCGTCCAGTGGGAGCCGAGTTCTTCCATGCGGACGGACGGACAGACATGACGAAGCTAATAGTCACTAAAGAAAGGTAAAGTGATCCCGTTACAGGCTCGGTGTGGCCCAGAGGGTGGGTAGAGGTATAGCTGTACTCTTCCATGACCGCGGCACTAGAAGGGTGTGAGTGGCCAGCAGCACGTCCCGGCCGCACTTTACCCCAGGGAAAGATCCGGTACCCATTATACAGGAGGCTGAGTGGGCCCCAGGGGGATTCGATCCCGGGCCGTACAGCCCATAGTCAGTCGCTATACCGACTGAGCCACCTGACCCAAGTAATAGTCACTACGCGTCTAAAACGATTAGAGAAATATACATTTATTTTGCGGAAAAGGAATGGTATTTGAAAAAGTATCGGGTTATCATCCAAACTAAATTAGCAGTTACCAGTAGGTGATAAACTGATATAATAACCTAAACAGACCTACTACACTAACGTAGATCGAACATCAGCCAGATTCATGAACTGAAGAAAAATTAACTCTCACAATCCAGCGTTTTCTTCTTTTTTTATTTTATTTTATTTATTCATTTATTTATTTAATTCTTTCTCTTTCACATAGACTGTACCTTATCAGAAAGGAGAACAACTTATGTGTTTGTAAATTAGCTACATTCCTAACACAGGTAATTAAGCCATTTCTTTTTGGAACAAAATCATCATCATCATCATCGTCGTCATCATCTGTGGCAGTAGTACCACAAACACTGGGCACGCCGAATTTTCGGGACCTCGTGCATTGTTACAAAAACACATTTGTTTTTGTTTTGGATGTGAAGGGCCGCACATTTCAGCGTCTCTTGAAATGACTATTCATTTAAATTATTACGCCACCCCCTTCCTGCCTGGACTTCACCATTAATTTCAGGACGGACAGAATTTGGGACCGTGCAGTTACTGATTGCGTCAGGAGAACAGGACCCTTGAAATGACAGAATTACCGGAAAAATTTTCGTAGTTCTTTAGTCTACCATAAAAAGAGCAATCAGACAAATTGGGGTCATAACGCCCGTGTTGCTGAAAGAGGGACATCTCTATCGATGGCGTAAATGTGAAAGGAATCTTTAAGAGTTAAAACTGCTTTAGGTGCGTTTGCAAAATTTCGAAAAGCGACTATTATCTTTGTCCTGTCTGTCTGTCTGTCTGTCCGTTCGTCCGCATGGAACAACTCGGCTCCTACTGGACAGGTTGTTACGAAATTTGGTATTTGATTTTTTTCGAAAATCTGTTGAGAAATCCCAAGTGTTATTAAAATCCAATAGGAATAATGTTATTTTACATGAAGATCTATACACATTTATTTTAATATCTCGCTCATTTCTTTTTTAGAATGAGAAATATTTCAGACAAAGTTTGTAGAGAAAATGAGAACACATTTTATGTTTAATAATTTTTTCCCCCCAAATTCGTGTGATAATGTGGAAAACTATTTTACAGCCGGGCAAGTCCCAGTTGACAGTATGGCGCATGCTCTTTGCACACTGGATATCTAAGGCTACAAAAACACACTCAGAATATATAATACTTAATGCTCTTCCACTGCAACAATCGTCGCACGAACGCGCTTCTTTTGCTACGTCACATACAGATTGCTTGTCTTGTTTTTTCATTCATATTTCTTACATGGAATGAGATAAAGTTTTTCATTTAGAAGTGTCTTGGTGCTGAAAGTAGTGACAACAGAGGGAAAGTCACTAATTTGCACCATATATAATATTTAATACCAAGTTGTTGCACAATGTTTTTATTGATTAATTATTGTTTCGTCATGTTTCGGTCTCAGATCTTGGGAGCTCAAAGATTTTTGCAGCTTGCATATCAACTTGTTTGACTGAAGTTTTTGCATATGTTATTAAAATTGTAATTAATAATACAGAATTAAAATCCTTAACTGTAATTGATACAGTACAGAATCATCCCAACTAGTGGCTGGCAAAATATGCTGTGTCCGAACAGCTGTGATTGCTCTTTATTCAAATAAAGTAATCCCGGAATTAATTTTCCGACTCTTCGTGTTCCGGTTATGAATGAATAAGCTAATATTTCAATAAAATTTTAACGTTAATTTTAATTGCCCATGTAAAAAGTCAGTTAAGTCAATATTCAGGCCCACAAGATTATGAGCACCGTGAAGATGACAAAGATCTGAGGTCGAAACATGTCGGAGCAATAATTAATGGATAAAAACGTTGTGCAACAATTTGTATAAAAAATCATGTATGTAATGTTTACATGCAATATGTGCAATGTTAAATTGGTTTACGCCCTTTTTAAGTGATTGGAAACGAATATAATTTATGTACACAAAACACAGAAGTCTTCTCTTTTGTATAGGCTTCGAATTAAACCTGATTTAGAAGCCTAGCTCGAACTGAGATTTTTTTAGTGCCAGCGATAAAACCATCATCCGGAATTCTGTCACATGCCCCAGTTTTCAGCAGATTCCCTGTGGACGTTACGGCTGGGATATTGACCATTGTGTTGTTCTCCAAGACGCTGGCTGGTGTCTTGCAAGAGGGTTGCTCTTGTTGTCCACCTGACCATTTCAAAATGTTTTCTGGCCGGTTGTGAGACACTTTGCTTGATTCGTCAGTAGTCTCCCTTACATCGTAACCACCGCTGGCACACTGGTGAATATATTTCTTACCCAATTTAACTGGACGTATGAACAATCACGCGAACGCCACCCTGTGAACAAGAGTACACACATTTTCACAGTACGACCTGTAAAAGTTTCTTCAAAGAAGAAGCTTGTGTCTGAGATCACGCAAAACGTAAATACGAGCACATTAGCCTGGTTAGAGAAGCCATATTGGTGGTCAAATATTCGAAGTGCCATAGACTGAGGGAAATATTGGTAAACTTGTAGCATTAATTATGTTTAAAATCTTTAAGGCATTCGACAACAAATCTGGTTTCCAATCCATGTCAGATATGTGCTTATTCCATTCACGCCTTCCTCAGGTATCTGTCTCATATATGGAGGTTATTCAGTCGCCCACGAGAGACGATATAAACAAGTTTAAAGTGGACAAAATTACATAATGAATAGCTGCACAAGATATGTTTCACGTACTGTCTGGGGAATTAAACACAGAAAATTATCGTCTGTGCCGAGGGCTGAACAAAATCTTGGCGACCAAAAATTTATAGTTGACAGAGAAGTGGAAGCTATACTGACACCATGGCTTATATGGGAGGACCGGAACTTTAAACAACAGGAAATATAGAAACTTTTCCAAGGCACGATAAATGTCTCAGTTGTGACGGTGATAATGTAGAATAGAAGAAACTGATTTTTTTTTCCGTGGTGCAACAGCCAACAATACCCAGGGCCTCATCATTATCGAGTCTTCGCCATCATACTCAGACACACCACACTCGGTAGGACTCCTCTGGACGAGTTACCAGCCTGACTCAGAGACCTCTACTTCACAACACTCACAAGAGACAGACATCCACGCTCCCGGCGGGATTCGAAACCGCAACCCCAGCAAACGAGCGGCCATAGACCCACACCTTACACTGTGCGGCCACTGGGATCGGCACAGTAAACAAACAGGTATGGCATCAGTGGAAAGGCAGTCTACAGGATCTTGACAGCCAAGTGGCGGAAAGAATAAAACTAAATGCATCTTATTTAGTATTCCCGGAATAAAACCAGACAGTAGGTTTCGTGTGCGAGGGAATTGGATTTCGAAGTAAGTGACAGCAGAAATAATCTCTGTACGGACAATAACTATTAACTGCTGAAGGAACATGACACGACTCTTCTAAATCACTAAACATATTATGCAAGACTTAACGTTTTAAGCGGTGCGAAAGATTTAAGTCATTTGGGAAAAAACATTCTGTTGGGTGATACAGAGTTACTGACTTTCCGGAAGGTTTATTGCCTTATTTACAGTGTTGAATGAACCAAGCTATCTGTATATGGTAACCTGTAGTGTCATATATTGGAAGAATTTCTAAATATTGAATCGGAAGAATGTTGAAAGAGGTTTTGTGCTAATCTTGTAAACTACACTTCGAAAACTGTATTTTAAATGTTACATATTTTAGCGTTATGATATTACTCGGTATTTCTACTCGCAAGTGCAAGGGTCTACCCTTTATTACGTGTGAGATTTTATTAGAGTCACTGATGTAAGTGGACTGTACTTAGTTCATATCTCGGGGTTGTGGGATTCCTCATTACTATTATACAGCCGCAGCACATCTCTATTCACTGCCGTCGACATCTGCACAAAGCTACCACAGTCAAATGCAGCTATTCACACAGCCAGGACAAGATAAGAACAGGTAGCGATAAACATATCCACGAAAAGAAAGAGAAAGAAAGTGCCTTCATCCTTTGCAGGTGTCACTTCAACCAACGCACAGTCTTGCCGACTAAGAAATGACAACTGAAAGAGTCACAACAGAAATTGAATGTATCTTGAAACAGCACACAGCTTATTTATACAAAGATTGACACGTATTAATGAAAATGTTTGTTCGATGCGTATGAAGAGACCATAAGTGTTTACAATGTTTATTTCAGAGATTCAGAAATTCCTTCTTCTGTTCGCTGTGGGGTGATTGACGGATTTTTGTCTTTCAGCTGTGATGTCATGGGGAAATGGGAATCAGTAGATAGTGAATAGCTTATGTACAGGTGGATAAAACGTGGTGTTGTCTCAGAATAATAATAATAATAATAATAATAATAATAATAATGTGGGTATATGGACTGGATTGGGCTGGCCCAGGTTAGAGACAGGTGGCGGACGCTTGTGAGTGCGGTCATGAACCTTCGGGTTCCGTGAAATGCGGGGAATTTCTTGACTAGCTGCAAACCAGTTAGCTGCTCAAGAAGGACTCTGCACCATGGAGTAAGTAAGTAAGTAAGTAAGTAAGTAAGTAAGTAA
>Ga0123352_10021734_pt1 | contig 10226 bp, 5 predicted proteins | sample TergutLab28metaG_FD_89700 | JGI IMG/M metagenome (GOLD analysis project Ga0123352, IMG submission 89700) | Labiotermes labralis P1 segment gut microbial communities from Petit-Saut dam, French Guiana - Lab288 P1 | ecosystem: Host-associated > Arthropoda: Insects > Digestive system > Gut ...
GGACGCTTGTGAGTGCGGTAATGAACTTTCGGGTTCCGTGAAATGCGGGGAATTTCTTGACTAGCTGCAAACCAGTTAGCTGCTCAAGAAGGACTCTGCACCATGGAGTAAGTAAGTAAGTAATATGGAGCACTGTTGGTGTGATATTTGACAGAGAAGAACGGAAATATTTCGAAAAATACTCTATCACAGTGTCACAATGACCATTACTAATTCCACACGGAATGCCCTGGAACAAAAGCAAGCCAGATGAATTAAAGTGATTTTATTCGTGAGTGTCTATACGACAGACTCTCAGAAGTCTGAGATAAGCAAACGGCTAAAACTGAAGTTTTTCCACATACTAAAAACCTTGGAAGGTTTGTTAAGTAGTGAAAAAGCGTTAACACACGTAACTCTGTCTTGTCATGTGCACCTGTCCGTCCTTGACACTAAACACACCTCGGGGTCGCCAGAGCGAAACGAGCCGGTTCATCATCCCTTTGTCTCCCACACCGTCATTTCAGAAACAAGAGTAATGTTATACCGTGCACATTGTTTACTTACAACTGAAACCCTCTACACTGCGTGCAGCTGAAGTTAAGGTTTCACAGCTTTACAAAGTCCAGCAGTTGTATTTCTTTGTGTGACGTGAACGAAGGGCATGCATGTAAGGAAATAAGTATGCATTCGTCTATAGGCATGTTTAATTTTATGTAAAGATCTGTACATCAGTGTTTCTCAACTGGTGTAACCCGACGTCTTAAACAAAACCTAAAATGAACAATGAATGCAGCATAATGTAACGACCTAAGAAACATAATACGTCATTGGCAGGGGTGGAACAATTTAATTATTTAGGAACAAAACTTGAAAAATCAAAATTACATTCATGTACGAAATAAACAGCATATTACACTCGGAGAATGCCTGCTATCATTCGGTGCAGATTCTTTTGTCTTCCGTCTGCTATCCGAAACATAAAGACTTCAATATACAGAACTACAATTTTTACTCTTTGTTAAATGGGTGTCAAATTTGGTCTCTAATATCAAGGAGGAACGTTGGCTGAGGGTGTGCGAGAACAGGGTGTCGAGGAAGACATTTGGGCCTAAAAGGGAAGAAGTAAAGGGGGAGTGGAGAAGACTGGATAATGAGGAGCTTCATGATATGTACTCCTCACCATATGTCATTCCAGTGATCAAAACGAGAAGAATGAGATAGGCACGGCATGTGCCATGTATAGGAAACAGGAGTAGTGCATACGGGGCTTTGGTGGGGGAAGCTGAGGAGAGGAGACCACTAGGAAGACCTAGGTGCAGGCAGTGGGATAATACTAAAATGTATCTTCAAGAAGAGTGATGGGGAGTGGACTGGATTGATCTGGCTCAGGACAGAACCAGGTGATTGCTCTTGTGAATGCGGTAATGAACCTCCAGGTTTCATCAATGAGGGAAAATTGTTGGACCAGTTGACGACAGCTAGCTTCTGAAGAAGGACTCTGCTCCATGGAGTTAGTTCGTTCATTAATCAGTCAGTTAGCTAGTTATTAATAATTATTAAAAGGTAAAGCAGTCCCGTTACAGGCCTGGAGTGGCTCAGACGGTTCCAGGAAGTTAAGGTTCTCAGATTTCATGACAACGGCACAGGATGGTGGTAAGTGTGTCAGCCTTACGCACCGGCCGCCTTTGCTCCCAGGAAATGCTCCTGGTACTCAGTTCTGTTAGAGGCTGAGTCGACCCTAGGGTCATAGTGCGATCGGAATGATTTTATGTCAATGAAAAATTCCAATGATACCAGCTGGGATCGAACCAGCGACCTTCCGATTTGTAGCTCAGCACCTTAACCACTGTGTCACCGCGGTCCCCATTAATAATTAATATAATATTAAAATGTAAGGTAAAAGTAAACCGGTCCATGTACAAGCCGTAACGACATTATTGGACGGTAAATGCTAGCTCCACTCACTTTTAATCAGAGCATTAAACGTAGATGAGTGGTCAGATTCACGCCCCGCCAGCTTTACCAACGGAGAAAACGCACCATTATCCTGTGAACCCAAGCAGGGTTGGCTCCAAAGCCGATATAGACACTGGCGGGAATCGAACTACGATTCCTCGATTGCCCAACCCGTAGCATGATGAAATGTGTGAAAATACAAAAGTTCACTTCTTGAAAAAAAAAAACTCTGGTTTCGTAAGCTAATACTGAAGATTTTAAATTTAACGGCTGGTGTGACGCGTGCGATCCATATTTTCAGCTTCAGGGACAAAATACAGGATGAGTGGAAGTGAGATTTTGGAAACAGAAGCTTCGATTTACGGTCAGTGGAATACTAAATCATATATAACAGCAAAAACACTCTTCGTTGAAAAGATAAGCTGCATTTTTACTATGTGGGACTAACGTTTTGCTAAAATGACAGGTGGGATGCATGCAGCCAGGGGTTTACTATCACTGCCTCAGGAATTAAAGCAGAAAGCACGATCGGTTTACAGCTCTCTATGCTTCACGTCCATAGAAACTCAACTGCAGCCAACAGTAACATCACACGCTAAGCAACTGTCGGTTTGTTAAAGCTCTCCGGTTTATGTAACTTGAAAACTATAACAACCTGGTTAATAGTATGTGTAATAGTGACTGTAACAAAATGAGTCACATTTTAATGCTCCAGCAACAATAAGACACTGAGGAGAAATTAATTTCATTTCCGCCAATATGGAAACAAAATGACGTAAGTATCATAATTTGATTTACTTTGTAATGTTTATCCACCACAGTTCCCGTTGTTCATGCGGTTATTTGCGACATTTTCACTCCATTAAATCACCGACGAACGAAAGACGAAAGAAAATGCCCCGGTAATGTTTAGAAGCAAGAATAAGCTGAGCAGTTAGAGTATTACGTAATATATATATATAAAGAAAAACTATACAGGTCGTCCAGTATTTGGTTGGCGATGACGTGTTAACAATACAAAGGGTAGGATGACGTTGCCAAGATGGAAGCAATAAGAAATCAGTAAGAAAGGCGTACTAGAAGTAAAAAAAGAACGAAGAGAACTTAAATAGAGCTGACGGAAGTCGATTCTGCGGATTATAGGTGGATGGAACTGGATGGGGATCACAGACGTGAAAGCCTTTGGTACTGAAGGTTTGGAATCTATTGCAATGGGATTCGAATTTAAAGCCAAATTGTCACATTTGTACAGCAGAATCAAACACGACCTGGTGGAAATATACCCTATATTATGAATGAAGATGCCAAGAAGAAACTACTTTGAAACATCGCCCAAAATTCTTTTGTTAAGGGTGAATATAACCCACAAAAACAACTCTCACAGATTTTCATTGAAAGTTATAAACTTTGTAATAAACCTTTGTGGACGAAACGCAATCTGTTTTACTGAAAGATCCAGTTAGTACCGCACAGTAACCATTCCTTGTCTCGGTTACAAAAACTAACCAGTCAGTGGTGTATAGAGCAAGATTCGCTATTTGTTCTGAGATCTGTACAAACACATAAAAACACTGTGTGGGCAGAATGCAGTCTCTGTAATTTTTTAATATTACAGCAGGAGTTACGTAAAGTAACCTTTAGGTTTTAAAGGGTTAATATCACAAATAATTTACTCTGCATATTCACTAGAATAACAAAGCTGAAATTCGAAAATTAAATAAAATCGAGACTAAAAACTCCACACCGGTGATATTAACTGCATCGCTTTGGACTAAAATGTACACACCTTGCAAAATATCAGTGCAAGCAATGTAATCTACACATGTACAGTCATTACCATGACATAAGGTGAGTGGATAACTGTCTTCCAAATTCGAGTAGACTTTAAAACGTCTTACACGTAGTTATGTGGATCTTATTTATCCTTCTTGATGTAAATTTGTTTTATACATACACAGATCTGAGCAGTACGTCATACAGTCACAAATCCCAAGCTAACACGCAACAGGCCGTACACACATTTCATAGAGTTGCATACTCTTCATTTCTCTCATTTCACTAAATACAGTATGTGCGATAGGCCTACTGGTGTGACAAAGGGGAGTTACTGAGCGTAATTTATGTCGTGCACATATATTACGACAAACCGTTTATAAGAACCCATTAACATTCAAACAATCGTCTGAAAATGTACAAACTGTGCATTACCGACATAAAATACAATGAAAATCATGCCACAATATTCTGTACTTCACAACAATAAATTCTTTCAACATATACTGACATATTTCGAGGGTGAAACAGGCAGACGGAAAGACTACCGAAGAGACAAGAGGCTTCCCATTATGCGATCACTCTAGCGTTTTATGCTAAGAACTAACAGTGTCACTTCAAAAGACTTCATAAGTTCGTATAGGCTTTTGTATAACCAAAGCGCTCCTAACAATGTCCAAAAGAACCACGAAATCCGAAGAACTACGCAACATATTGTGAAGTGTTGCTCTTACACAGCGAGACTGTTATGTTAACTCGCCGAAACATCCCTAAGCTGGAAAAACACCTCCTGTCAGCTGTCTGCGACTGCATAATAATATCCTTAATTCTACGTAATTCTGTGCTGAATCAAATATACAACAATCGCCGTCATGGAGAAGCAAACTCATATCCCGCTACCACAATGTGCAGCTGATAAAATGTTAAGAATGCTTAAAAAAGCTTTCTTTCAGGAAGTAATTTTTCATCCGTAACCGAAACACTACACGTCTTAGTTTCCTGTTGTTTTAACCTATGGTTTCGGTATGTGGTACTGCCAAGCATTATCCATGTCACACACACAACAACTTCGTTTATGTTTGTTTCTGAGAATTAGCTAGCCGGTTGTCAGAACCCTAGTCACGTTTTTGACATGGTTCTTCTTACTCTTTTGCTTCTTGCTGCATGTAATATCCGTTGTCAAATAAGCTAACTAATAACTTCAGAAGTTAAGTAGCGTTGATTAAACAAAGTTGTCACTCCGACAGGTTACGTTAACGGTCCACTGTGATGTCATATTTGAGGACCTTAACACGGAACCTAATGAAATGCAGTCTTGGCATAGCTTCGAAGGACTCCCTTCCAGAATGCGGTATAGTTAGTTACTTCAGCTATCGGTATGGGAACTACGGTGACATGAATGTGACCGACAGAGTGTGAAATTACAGGTCTTACATGATCCTCAGTACAGCATTAAAGATTTTGTCTTTATTATGAAATTATGCATTTTCTGATAAGTACAGACAGAAGTTTTAAATATCTACACGTATATGAAAATTGTATGCTTTAAAAAAATAATGGAAAGTAGGCCTACAATTTCCTGAAGAAGCAGAGTCTCGGAATATCCCGAAATAAAAGTCGATTCCCAGCACTGCCAAATACGACGAACTCAGCGTCCGGTCAAAACTAAGAGATGTAACAGATAGCAAATATGAAAGACGATCGTATTCAAATGTTCTCATGCTTCAATCAATCGACCAAAAATTAGAAAACAGAAAACTAAGGCCCCTGTGCTTAACTAATCGTTACGCCACGAAGACAAATGCCAGAGTTGGGTACAGTTCCACACGTTACCTAACCTCGGCACTAGACGGAGGTGAGAGGTCAGCTTCTCGCCTCGGCCATCTTCCTGTTCAATGGGTAATGCGGGTAACTCCTGCGACGGTGAAACGACTGCAGCATGAAGCACCCCTCAGTCTAGTGCCACACGCCTTCATGGCGTGCACAAAAACAACTTTACTTTTATCGTTTTACCAAAAACTGCCTTAATGAGCCCACAGCTGTACGGGCAGCAGTGGCTAATTGTATTCGCGAAATCTGCTTCAAATTGCATAACATACCAATATAATGAAAATTATTTGAGAACCGAGTACGCCCTTCAACTAGCGAGCCACGTGCTGAAGTTCAGGTCTTCGTCAGACATTAGGAAATCGATTTGAATAGTAACCTAGATGATACGTGTTAAAAATCTGTACTTCAGGTTAATCACAGATACAGCTACTCTAGGAACGCATCTGCCCTGGTAAGAGAGGCGCTAGATTTACCTGACAGGTCCGTATGCTTCTATCATACTGCAGGATATCACAAGCCAGACGAGAATAATCTACTACGTACCTCTGTAAACAACTCAAATATTACAGATACGTTTATAAATATTTTGTGTACTGTACGTAAACAAAATAGTTACTGAAATAAACACAAATATGAGTATGCGATGTAGAGAGATATTCATGTCACCACAATTATTAATCGAATATTAACACAAAATTACACATAATAAACTACAAAAACACCGGCCCCACCAATACCTCGACAGCCGGTTTTGTGTAACTCGTATGTAAAATGGTGCTTGCTTTAACTTTGACATGAGGGCTATATACTGATATTTTGAACAGTTTCATAAGATTACTTGTGTCTGCTATGTTAAAACTGTGATGTGTTACATCTAATAGGGATATACGCATAGAATGAGAAATTTACGCGTTCCTTTAATACAAAGTTTTATGGTTAATGCTATTTGATATGCTGTGTGAACCGATATATTTAAGAAAACGCAAGCCTTTATTCAGCTTTAGTATCTTATACATGCATGTATTTATATTTATATTTTATTTATTCACACAGTTCTGAAGCCAATAATTAGGGAGCCTACTTCACGTGGTTTAGGCCTATAACAAGACCATCTGAAACCGATCAAGTTACGTTTGTCCTTTGAATGTGGGCCGATCTGCTAGTGAATTAAAAATTATTCTTTATTAGAAGACAAACCCTAAATTCAACAATAAATAAAGAAAAATGCTATTTTTCCTAAGCACGAAGTTAATCTAAATCATGCCTAATATTTCTCAGAAAATTCACAACGTATCCGTTTCAAATACATAAACTTTACTTCGGTTCAGAGAAATAACCCACTTTCATTTTGAGAACCACAATAAATTTATAAACAGTCTCCGTGAGCAGAATGCAGGTTTTCCGAATGTTACACTTGGTAGTTAATAAAGTCGTAGATCTTTTTTGACAGAGGCTATCCCGTTGCGTAGTAACAAAATTATATAAGGTAATATATTCCGTCTATACACAACTATATAACAGTACAGTGATATTTATTTATTTATTTATATACATATTCAGATCACATTAAGTGATCTGTATATATATATATATATATATATGTGTGTGTGTGTGTGTGTGTGTATATATATATATCATTGTACTGTTACATAGTTGTGTATAGATGGAATATATTACATTACATAAAGTCGTAGGGCTGTTTTTAAGGTATAGTTCATGCTGTGCATGGCATGAATGCACAAGAGGGAGTGGATGCATAAATTTATACATTAGTAATGTCCGTACAAGCCAGAATGGAATGGTCAGCTTCATGTCCCGATCAATTTTTGCTCCGGGAAAGCATCTCCCGTGGCCTATTAATTCGGAGGCTGGGTGAGCCCTAATTGGGAATGGATGCTTAGGAAAAGAGATGTTTCCCCTGCCTAGCAATCGAACTACGATTCTTAACTTTTCCAGCCCGTAGCCAAGTCACTATACTGACTGATCTATTCCAATTCTACTTTAAATCATTTAAAGCAAGCCAGCTTTAACATTGAAAATTTCTTACATATTATACACAAAGTGGAAGGAGGTGGTTTTAAACTACTTAAAACAAGTAGCAATAATTTGTCTAAATAGCCTTAATCGACAGGTTTTTTTCATTCAATGCACTGTGTTATCTGTAAGGTAGGAACTGTGACATGTATTATTTACACCAACGTCTTGCTTTAAAGCAAGAAAGGGCTATTTTCATACTACAATAGTGTTCCCTTTAGTCAACATAACCTATATTCGAAATGCCCTTAACGTGGAAGTAGGTCTACCCGAATTGAGGCTCCAACCCATAAACTTCCTTTACTACTCCAAAGTCCTGCCATATTACTCGTATTTCATGATATATATGACAGACATATTTCTTTCTATTGCACTGCAGGCCAATTCGGCGCAGAACCTCCAGTTTTATGTGTTTCTAAATCTTGTTTTCAGACGTGGCAGAGCTACTTGAATGACGGATTGCCACACGCCAAATAGCGGACACACAAACACGAACCGAGTGGGTTTCGAACCCACAATCGTAGTGTTTGAGCGCCTGAGAACAGTGCACGCCTCACAGCGCGCTGTCACGATTAATATCCAACTGCACAATATAACAACGAAATTAAAATTAATAAATGCACTGCCTTGTTTAACTCAGTTCCTGCAGGTATATTCCCGGACGGCAACTTAAAGCACACCCGCACGGATATATCTTCGCATATCCATGCCGTCGCATCAATCACAGTAAACTTTCATACCTTATGAGCATTTGAACTTGATAAATCGTCGTGGAATAGCCAAATAACTGATGATTAAAGATAAATAATTGTTTTGTGGTAGAGAAAACGCTGCACAGTACTGAAAATGAGTGTCCGTTCTGTACAGAACCTGGCAGTCCATAGACACATCAACTTCACGTTCGTGCTGCTAACTGTCCGCATCCAGTCAGCGAATCGGTCGCAAAAATAAATTAAATAACAGACACATACACAAATTGAAGTAGTGAGAGCACAACCCTGAGAGTAAAGGGGTTGCCGGCCTGGTAAATTGGTAGCAAGATCTCACAGAACGCTACACCATCACTGGGAGCAGTGTTCACGGTATTGACTCCAGCCAGACCTAGCGTGAAGTCCAACAGACATCAGCACGTCTTCAACAGATGCGGCAGCAGGTTACGCGTTTTCGTTCCACAACTACAGACGATATAACACTACTGGCATATGAGATACCGCGATAACAATTTTATTATACTGAATGTTCGGCTCCAGAAATCGCTTCCACTCACAAGTACCATAGAAGTATTTCATGTATGCTAGCGATGTGAATATATTACACATTACGAACAAAATTCGCCATAAAATCGTAACTCTTGCTTAAGTACTTTAACTGAAGCAAGTTCTATTTAGGTAAAAATTACTCTAAATTATCCTGTGACATAGTAAGGGGCTAAATGACCTTGACCCTGCCCTGTACTTACCAAAACCTGTCTTGACCTCTGTACCGTCACATGATCTTGGACATTTGTCAGCCTTTCCCTGGTATATTCCATTTTAAATTAAAAAATAACAGAAACTGGTACTGCAGAAGTTTCTAATCCAACGAACTGCTGTTACGATCACCATTTTCCACACTTGTTCAGGTACAGGGTTTCATATACGGTTGGTCACAATAGTTTCACTTTCCACCTGCCATTCAAGTGACGGTTCCATGAGATAGCAAAGGGCAGCAGTCAGGTGGTAGTCACTGAACCCAGGGCACTGTCGCGGCAGCGGCGGATCGGTACGCGCGAGCAGCGTGGTTCACGGCGGAGTTACGATTGAACAGAAACGACTGCGCCGGGACAGCGTAGCGCTGTGGAGCAACCACCCACCCGCCCGGCCCGCTCCTGGTATATCGATCTCCCGTCGCCACTACTACCCGACCCAAACACATTCGGTCGTCTCACATTCATTCTTTGTTTACACGACTTCTCGTGTACAAATAAAAATGCAACTGATCCACCAATTTTCATGATACACTTCCGGCACAACTTAGAATTGTACATCTTCCGTACAACTGTCGCATATAAACAGGTGTATTACAAATAATTGCAACAATATTTGATATTACAGTAATTCCTAAAAGTTACGGCTACAACCTGTAGCCATTTTCAGGAAGTTACAAGACATATCATCATCATCATCAAATTCTTTACTCCTTGTGGAGCATAGGGCATCCATGAAGAGCTTCCAGGCATTTCGGTCTCCGTCTATCCCCTTGACCTCCTTCCATGATCTTCTTGTGCTTCTTATCTCATCCTCTATTGTCCTTCGCCACGTTCAATTCGGCCTACCTCTCCTTATATATCCCTGAGAATTCCAGTCTAATGAAGCTTTCTCCGTTGCTCCTGTTCATTTACGTAATGTGTGTCCAATCCAATTCCATTTTATTCTTTTTATCTCATTTTCTATTGAATTCTGATGGGTGATTCTCCATAGTTCTTCGTTCGTAATCTTATCGGTCCATTTTATATTCATTATTCGTCTTAAGCATTTATTTACAAATTACAAGACATATACAGCACTGTAATCACAGTGTGACGATTGATAATAGTACTTTCGAGAGGGTGGAAGAATTTAAATATTTGGGAACAACTTTAACAAATCAAAATTCTATTGCGGAAGAAATTA
>Ga0123352_10021735_pt1 | contig 10226 bp, 4 predicted proteins | sample TergutLab28metaG_FD_89700 | JGI IMG/M metagenome (GOLD analysis project Ga0123352, IMG submission 89700) | Labiotermes labralis P1 segment gut microbial communities from Petit-Saut dam, French Guiana - Lab288 P1 | ecosystem: Host-associated > Arthropoda: Insects > Digestive system > Gut ...
CACATGTGCTCGAAACATGTAGAGGCATGAAATAAACTTATTGTAAAACAAAAATTTTGTGCATCAAGTTGGTTAATTACTAAGATAAATATACTGAGATGCACGGTCAGCAAAACGTCAAAATATAAGAATATGTTTCATATTTCAAATTTGCAAGTATTTAAGTTAAAATCAATAATTTTTTAATTGCAGAAATTTTTATTTTTTATGTAAAATTTCGTTATATTATGAAACAATATTAATATATTCACTGAACAAATTTTTGTGCCTCTTTTTATGTGGACGTGCTATTCTCGCTCAGAACGAGTGTGTACGTTTATATTAGGTAAGACCAGCAATATTGACTAGTTCGACTGTCTCCCAATAGCCAACTATTTATATACTTATATACTCGTAAAGAACAAGTAAGTAAACTTTTATCAGTATTTTACGTCACATATTATTATTCTTCACCAACATGCTTAGGTCACTCTCGTGACCATAATCAGGGTGTCAAAAAAGAAGCATGCAATTAATATAGTATGTCAGAGTATATATATATATATATATTCGAGTATAAAATTTATATAAATACGTGAACACCGCTAATGAAATTTTATTTAAATGACAGCCGGAAGTCATAATTTTAGGTCTTTGGCATCATAATTAATTAGGTTATCATCCGACTTTATTTTATTCTGTAATTACTCTCCGTATGGGAATACGACGAAGCAGTGCGTCAGCTCTTTCTAGACTTCAAGGAAGCGTATGATTCAGTTAGGTGGGAGGTCTTGTATAATATTGTCATTAAGTTTGGTATCTCCATGAAATGGTAAGGCTAATAAAAATGTGTCTTCATGACACATATAGAACAGTCCGGGTAGTAAAGAATTTGTCTGTACTGTTTCCTATTAGGAATGGTTTGAAACAAGGAGATGCTCTATCGCCATTGCTTCTCAGCTTTGCTTTAGAGTACGCAGTTAGGAACGTTCAGGTAAACCAGAATGGCTTGAAATTAAATGGTACACATCAGCTTCTGGTTTATGAAGACGATGTTAATATAATGGAAAGGAGCGTATGTACTATAAAGAAAAATGCAAAAGCTTTAGTAGTTGCTAGTAAGGAGACTGGACTAGAAGTAAGTGCTGATAAAACTAAGTACATGGTTATGTGTCGAGATCAGAATGCAGGAAGAAGTCACAGTATAAAGATTGATATTAGTTTCTTTGAAAGGGTGGAAGAGTTCAAATATTTGGGAACAACCTCAACAGATCAAAATTCTATTCAGAAAGATATTGAGAGCAGATTGAAGTCAAGGAATGTTTGCTATCATTCGGTGCAGTATCTATTGTCTTCTAGTTTGCTATACAAAAGTTTAAAGATTAAGATATAGAGAAATATAATTTTGCCTGTTGTTCTGTATGGGTGTGAATCTTGATCGCTTACACTGAGGGAGGAACGTAGACTGAGGGTGTCTGAGAATAGGGCGTTGAGGAGAATATTTGGTCCTAGGAGGGACGAGGTAACAGGAGAGTGGAGAAAATTACATAATGAGTGGCTTAATCATATGTAATCCTCACCCCATATTTTTCGGGTAATAAAACTGAGAATAATGAGATGGGTGGAACGTGTAGAGCGTTAGGGGGAGAGGAGAGGCATACACAGGATTTTGGTGGGGAAAATCGAAGGAAAGAGACCACTTGGGAAACCCAGGTGTAGATAGGAGGATAATTTTAAGACGGATCTTCAGGAAGTGGGATTTGGGGTCAGGGTATGGATCGATGTGGCTCAGTACAGGGACAGGTGACGGACTCTCGAGGATGCAGTAATGAACCTTCGGGTTCCATAAAATGCGGGTAATTTCTTGACTACCTGAAAACCGGCAAACTTCTCAAAAAAAATTCTGCTCCATGGAATGAGTAAGTAACTAGGTAAGTAAGTACTCTTTGTATTTTTCAGTTTCTTCTTGTACAAATTTCTTATTTCTAACGCAAAGAATCTACTATTTCACCACTACTTGTGAAGAACTGTCTTAAAGTCAATATGTACAGATTACATTCAACAAAACAGCCTTTATATATATATATATATATATATACATATATATATATGTATATATATAATATTTATTTGGCTGGATCCAAACCCGATGTCTTCCTATTGGAACAGAAACAGAAACAGGCTTAACATGAACACTGAGATAGCTTTTATTAAGGTATTAATTACTAATTTTACCCAGTTTTATATGAGTTGGAAAATATTCTAATAATAATATAGACCTAACGGCAAGGCCAACCGGAACCGCTTAATAATGTCAGCAGAGAGTAAAACCTACATTTGGCGCTGCACTCCATAATGCCTCTTAACAATCACAACGTTACGTATAAACATTTTATGATATTTTTAAAGCTAGATGTCTGCGCTTTGATGTGATTATGTTGACTATGAAGGGTAAAATTGAATTAGAAATGGCGAAGAGCCAAATCGCAGTGTTAAAAAAGGTTTCTTTTTACCACTTTTGTTTCTCCAGTACCAATCCAATTTGTCCTATTCTAGCAAATAAAAAAAAAATTAATTAAATTAACTTCAGTGAAGAAGCGAATTATTATTTCCTTACATTCAGCGGAGCTTCTCGCTAAATGCTCTTCATTTTGAACATTTATTCCAATAAAAATAAAAAGGTTTACAAATTTTCTTCCTCGCGTGCTTCGTATAATGCTCTGATGTCACGCGTAATTTTGTTTTTTCAATCTTTTCTTCATATTTTACACTTCTCTCTAGTTTCTTTAAGAACACGCTCTGGAAACACTGCCTATAAACTTGTATCCATTTATGTTTAAATCACACACACACACACACACATATATATATAGAGAGAGAGAGAGAGAGGGAGAGAGACAGCGTGAAAAAGAGAGAGCGCTTAAAAATCTTGAAACTTTAAAGACACTGGCGCAGATGAAATAATCTAATAAACGTTTGGGTACCAAAAAAAGAAAAACCGAGGAGTTACGTATTCAAAAGATATCACTTCTTGTAGTAAGCACACTTATCCTGAAACAGCTCCTGTATGCTTCCTAGGGATATGAGCATAGCCGCATATATTTGGTGCTATTTTGGGTAAATTGTGTGGTGTTAGTGTTAGAACAACACACAAAACTTACTCGTAAATTGCGGAAAGATAACTCCTTAAATCGTTCACCAGATCGGTAACCGTGCACATTTTAAAACATTAATCTCTTCAGAGCTACACAACAATCACGTCTAAACTACATCTTCCATGTAATAACCTGAGTATTTGGTAAGCGGTTTGCACCGCTAGAAGTGGGAAATCTCTTGCGGTGTGCAGCGCTAGCTTGACGCGATCGCCCGGAGCGCACATTTGCCTCTCCGCCTCCTTTCCGCCCACCAGCCAGAGACACATTAGAGCCCATACATCTCGGAAGCCTTCAGCTCCAAACCCTCCCTTTATACCTTGTTTACGATGAACATACAGCTTATGCATTTCACATTACAGGAGAGTAGGCATGTATTGCACGTATCCCCGTATTTCTGGGCAGTGTAATTTCAGCATTTGTTTACTTATTGCTTAATTACTGTGGTTCTGTTTTTGCCTCTATGTCCTTCCTTTTATTGTTCCCTTCGTTATTCATGTCCACATTTTCTTTTAATTTTCTTTTATTATTCTCTTACCCTCTTATCTCTATTTATGTTCTTCTTCCTTATTTACACCTCTTCATCTTCTTCCACTGTTGGCCGCGTAGCTCAGTCGGTATAGCGACTGACTACGGGAATCGAGATTTTCCGCGCATCCGGATAGCTTCCTGTAAAATGGGTACCGGGTTTTTTCTGGGGGTAAAGTGCGGCCGGAGCGTGCTGCTGACAACTCACCCCCTTCTAGTACCGCTGTCATGGAAGAGTAGAGCTATACCTCTACCCACCCTCTGGGCCACACCGGGCCTGTAACGGGATCACCTTACCTTTTACCACCTTCTTCCATTATTTAAATTATCTCTCAAATTCTGCTTCTTTCTATGCCTTGTTTCTTCAACACATTTCTGTTACGGCCAGAACTGAAGACTGAGACAGCACTAACAGTAGTGTTAAGATTGGTTAATTTTCAGTGAATAATATTTCGACGCTATCGATGACCAAAAGTACACATTAAAAAACAAAGGGTGAATTTTGTAGATATGAAATATATATAATTAATTGCATCAAATAATTTTGTGGCAAAGGTGTTGAATTTTCGAGTTTAGTGACATAAACATTTCTTGCACAGTTCGGTACGAACCCACTAAGAAGTGTCTGTACTTAAAGAAAGTTTCGGGCCAGTGGGTATTCATTTTTAGATAACGAAGGAAAAATCTTTTATGGTGTCGTATGGACAGGGTAGGCCCGACTAGGGGTCTAGCAAATTCTTGTTAAGAAAAATCCGTGTTCCTGGCAGGGATCAAAAACCGATTGCTCGGGCGCCACCTGTAGTCTACGTACCCTGTTTCCTAAAGTACTCAGGTTCTGCAACCTGTATAGTTATGAATCATGCATTTTTCAACAGATTTCCTCGATTCAGCAAGAACGGCAGAGATGTGTATTTTTCTATTGCTTAAAAGGCCATCGCGATAAGCTACCGAACTTCACATGCTAGGAAATAAAGGCGGAAATCGTTCTGACACGTAGGAACCCTGTAAGTGACACGCTTAGCACCGTGATTTATGAGCGTGTCTCCTAACAATATACTGAAATTATTTCTAATCTTTCAGCGTGATGTCAGTCAACCGTCTGGCACTTGGCGACAGACTGCAGACGATTGAGCACTGTATTGCGTGCACCTGCCATCCTGGAACACATTCTGGCCTATTGTGTTTCACCACTTCTTCGCTTTATCATTCGTATTCATCCATACGTTTATACTTCCTGCCATTCCTTCTCTCTGCAATTTTGTTTTCTACTTTGATTACATCAATTTCTCTCGTGCTTTGCCCTTGCACAGGTGACCATTTGTTTTCACCTATGTTCTTATCATTATGTGGATATTTTTCTGTCTCTTGTGATTGGAGATGTGCAGAACTTCATCTTTGGGGCCGGGATAGCGCAGTCGGTGTAGCAACTAGCTACGAACTGGAAGGTCCGAGGATCGAATCCTGGTGGGGACGAGATTTTACGCACCCGTCCAGACTGGCTCTGGGGTACACCCAGCCCCCTATACAGAGGGTACCGGGTCTCTTTCCCGGGGGTAAAGCTGCCGGGGCTTGGAGCTGACCACCCACCCCCTCTAGCGCCGAGGTTAAAGAAAGAGTAGAGCTATACCTCTACTCCTTCTATGGGGCTTCGTGGCCTGTTCTAGGGTGAACTTTACTTTTACCTTTAGAACTTCATCCTTGGATATTACCATTTTCTGAGATGTAACGCAGTGTTGGTTAGTAAAATTTATGGCCGCTACGTACAAGTTTCCTGCCCATCTTTACGGCAGTCCACAAAAATTAGGTGCTGATTCTTGAATATCTTGAAGATGGAACAGTCCATATCAAGCTACAATCAACATAAGACATGCTCCAAAATCATTTTGAGGACATTTCTATTTTGGAACATGACGCTACGTCATCTTGAAATCGGTTCCCGACGTTTTGAAACAACTTAGTATCTTGATTATCCCGCTGTCTAGGGGTCCTTGAAGAATCTGTATATAAGCAATTCCTCCTACATTTTTTGGTAATGTCCTCTGCCTTGCCCACTGAAGGTCTGTTATAAGTCTGAATTGTGCTACTTCCGTTTTAATTTTTTTGTCTCATGTCTTTTCTCCTTTGCTTATCTCTTCTAATTCTCGATTCGTCCGACTTTTCCATTCCCCGTTTTTATATTTAGGACCTTATATTCTTCTAAATATTTCCTTTTCAAAAATTACGTATATATGCTAAGGCAAAATTATTACATTCGCTTAAGGCACGGCCCACTGTCTATGTGCGTCATTCTAACAATGGAACACGGGAATCTTGTGTTCTAAACCCACTCAGGATGATGTTTCTTCTGACTGTCTGTTTCTCTGTGAAGAGAAGAATTTTATGACAGGATAATCTATCACTCATGGAATCTTGTGAAGTGTCTGCAAGCAAGATTAAAAAAACACGGAAAAGGGGAATCACCGGACTATATTTGTCTCTAACAGCTTAGAGATAGGCGGCTCTTAACATTTACCTCTAAAAGTCGAAATTAAATGTTGCAGTCATTCAACAAGTACCCAGCCTCCGGACAGAAATTCGAATTCGGGGCACCTCCATATGAAAGAGGATAATAATTTCTCGGTAATGATATTCTTCATTCCGTGTATTATTCTTATAACCAATCACATTTACCAATATATTCAAATAATAGGAATACATAAGTTTAAATAAATCCTACATGTTTCGGCGCCTCCATCCTTAGGGAGTTAGATTCTTCTGCATTTGAAAATTTATGAGGAAGGCGTCTTGGCGCCAAAATATGTTGGAGTTTTAAATTTGTTTACTGTTTGTAATGTCATAATGTGAATTTGTTGGTAAATATGATTGATTAATCAGTAATGATTTTACCCATTTTGAAATTATCGCATATTTGCTCCTTAGCTACTTTCTGCTGCAGATATGTGGTATCGCTCCAGTTCCTATCACGCTATTAGCCTGTACAGTTATGGCGGTACCTGGATCTCTGCTGCCAGGCGAATTGCCTATTTCTTCCAGTTGTGTGTTGACTCCCCTCTGCTGTATACATCCCTTGTGTAATGTTAAACCACTTCATTCAATACGGAGCAAGATACGACTTCTCTCCTAATACAGCTATTGCATTTGTAGAAGTGGAAGTGTTTAGAGGTCGGGGAAGTTCCTAATCAAATCTACAGAAATCTGTCTGCTGATTTTGCCATGTCGGTCCATCCATCCATCTGGCGCAATAACTCGAGAAATGCTGAAGATATATTTAAGAAATTTTGGGCCACGGAGTTTTAATAAAATCTGTCTAAAAACTTTACAATTCTGGTTAAAATTAGATATCTATAATGGCAACGTAATTACACACGTGTTGTTCTATGCAACTCGATCGTGATTTTTTAAATATTGATCAATGCTGTTGCAATATAAGTAGCATAACGCATAATTAAAAATAGTATATACGGTAACGGAAAACTTTTCACCACAATTTCGAACAAAAATTAAACTCCCGAGTTCTAATTTCCATGTCACAAAGTGTATAATCGTCATGAGTTTCTTGACAATTCAAGCAAGTCCGAAACTTATGTTTGCCATCTAATAACTCCAAAATTGATTGACTACTTGTGATGCTACTGTTCTCTTTTTACGTCACATATTAGAAAGATTCAACAGCACTGAAAAAATCTATGGATTGTTACACATCCCAAGCGCCAACATTACTACACGCTGTAACTTTTCCTTTCGAATTAACCAATTGTCAACATTTAGAATTAGCCATAGCTAAGGGGTTTCCTTCACTCCTTTATACATTCGGACCTGTCTGTGACAAAATAATCGCATAGATCATAATATAAAATTGCTGAAACACAGAAAAGCTGAATATTAATTAGAAGCAAACTTACTGTTGCCCTTCTTACATAAATTACCAGCTGGAAATTATGAATTGTGGCCATTTGGAACATTCGCTACTAACATAAATCAAGCAGTGAAATTTATCATCTAAACTTTTCAGGCTTACATTAGAAGTCCCTAAGAGAAGGGCCGTTCATAACATCATCTCATATATTGGTCATAATTAGCAACATCGAATGTAATTATAATGATTAAATTATGCGGTATACGAGTCAGTTTGACAAATGATGTTAAAACAGCAAACTTTGTAGAAAACTGGGTTACAGAGAACCGTACTAGGAAGAAGAGAGAGGAAATTCAGAGGGAGGTCTTGTTACGACCAACACCACAGAATACTTAAAGTTAGGAATGAAACTTCCTTGCATAAAACTAATCCTAGCCACAGTCTTTATCATTCCGTGCTTTAGAACATGGGTGCAGTTTTAGTCACTGCAATGAAAGTCCTTACGCGTGTGACTTAAGGCATGAACAGCTTCGCAGAAGCCAGTAGAAGTACGTATAATAATTGCACAGCGTCTACAGTATATGTTCTGTATAAAGGAAAAGCAAATGATTAGTTTTAAAAAGGAAAAGACTAGCACAAACTAAAAAATTATTGTCACACTTACAAGAAAATTAATAGAAAATATATTGCATGCAAATAGTAGGCAAATGGTCAGAAACATGTAGCAGATGGATATACGTATGAAATGGCAGATGAATGTAAAACACGTATTTAAATTATTTAATTCACTAAGACTTGGAACACGTGAAATTACAGAAGCACAGTACACCTAAAGCCGTAAATTTAATCTTAGAACATTAATTATAATTGGCTTGGGATAAAATTAAGGAAAACTAAAGGTACAATATTTATCTTAGTTGTAGTAAATAAAAATCTGCTTTAATTTAAGTTGTCTTTCAACAACTCAAGAAAAGCGCTGTAAAGTTTGATGAAAAAGAATGTTGAATCATGCATAAAGATAGTCGTTCTTTTACTCAACTTGTGACGCATGTAATTGACGTGAGTTAAGGTGTAAATGCTGTACGTCAATAGAGCAGTATGGTGGTCTGGTTGCCTCCCTGAAAACGCTGATCGCGTGTGTTACAACATACTGTATATCGTGTTGTCGGTTGCGTTTTCTGTATTAAACCGAGCAACCTGTTTGATAAGACACAGGGTAACACACTAGCCACAACCACAAACCTCAATATCCCCACTCTTCCTGCTTCTGCAACGAAAAAAAAAAAACGAGCGTGAGTAGGGAAATTTTGACACGACAGAAATCAATTTAGAGAACACCAACCCTTCTATTTTGAAACATGCAGGATCAATTAGGACCTGGAAGGAAGGAAGAATTGTAGGACAAGGATGGAAAAAAGGGAAAATATAGAGAGAAAAGCGATAATCTGGTGTATACAAATTCGAGACTTTAGAGGCTCCCTCAGACTCACAAAATTCACGTCTGTAGATGGTCTATAAAAATCATATACTGAGGGTCATTTTGAAGGCATATATATATATATATATATATATATATATATATATATATAATGTGTATATAGCCGTATTTAGACGTTTTATTATGTATATATTTACATACGTAGGGTAGTTTGGGTGGCATATATATTGTCATATTATATATATTATATATACCTGTTATAAGTGGGACCCTCCCTGCCACCACGGCATGGCGCGTCTTCAGATGGCGAATGGAGGAACGGCAGTGCCAGATGGAAGCCGAAATACAGACGAAAAATGCTTCGTCCAAATAGAAAATCACCCTTATTTATTGACGATAACGGCTTAAATTGTTTCTTTTGTAGCGCATGGTGGTAATTATAAGGTGTGAATTTTCAGGAAAATCCCTCCAATGGAAGCCGAGATTGTGACTTAAAGGTACACGTTTCTTCTAGTTAAGTATCCTTCAGTATTGACCGATTGCAAATAAACTTCCATTGTTTGTAGCGAATGCGTGGGAAATGCGAGGCATGAAGTATCTGGATAATCCCTTGAATAGAAGCCGAGATACAGAAGATGAGGAAATTCTTTCTCCTTGTAAAGCCCCGTCACTACTGTCGGATCAAGAAAGCCGTACATAATTTTTTGCGCATGCACAGGAGTTCCTAGGAATGAAGTAAAGAAGTAACAGGGTTTGTAGCGCAAACGACGAAATTTAGACGGGTGAAATTTCGGGGGATTTTCTCGCATGGAGCTGATATAAGGGAAAAAGTTGCTGTGTTCTCGTATTGAAGAGCCTTTTTTTAATTATTGAACTATCGTAACCAACACCACACGGTTTGTTGCGCATGCGTGGGAATTGCGTAGTGTGAAACTTCAAGACAATCCCCCGAAAGGAAGCCGGTTCTCAGGGGAAATGTCATTCCGCAAGTAAGTGTCCGCTGTTATGGACCGATCGCAAACAAATTTACAACGGTTCTAGCGAATACTGGGATATGCGTGCGACGTCACTCAATCCCTCGAATGGCAGACGAGATAACGATAAGTGACCTTACCCTTTGAGTAAACGCGACCAAGCTTACAGCATTTTTTCCCCATGCGGTGGGGGGGGGGGAGGGTGTTCTGAGGTGGGAGGCAAAAGATTATCCCTTGAATACTAGTAACGAAAGGGATGGTAAAAAAATACATCCCCAAGTGAAGTGTCCCTTGACCGA
>Ga0123352_10021736_pt1 | contig 10226 bp, 5 predicted proteins | sample TergutLab28metaG_FD_89700 | JGI IMG/M metagenome (GOLD analysis project Ga0123352, IMG submission 89700) | Labiotermes labralis P1 segment gut microbial communities from Petit-Saut dam, French Guiana - Lab288 P1 | ecosystem: Host-associated > Arthropoda: Insects > Digestive system > Gut ...
GAGGCTGAGTGGACCCTGTTCCAGACCCACTACTACTCAGAAAATCTGGTAGCGCCGGGAATCGAACCCGGGACCTCTGTATCTGTAGCCAGAAACTCTGACCACTAGACCACAGAGGCGGTCATTGCATGGGTATAAAGATATTAAAATATTGTCCTGTCATTAGCATGCTGAAATATGTATGCTTTATCGTGTGTATCTTCATTGTTATTTCACTTGTGTCTTTATGTCTGTAAACTTACGACACTGTATTCTGCATTTCCACATGAACGTGTTGTGTTGGCTCCACACGTGTTACGCTGCTTGAAATTCTGGACTGACAGTTCTCCTTAGATATTCTTCCTTCTGTTTGGGTTTCTGTTGGTCCTCCTTTGTTGCAATGTGCTAAAGCTACTGTTGTCCGTTATGACAATTTGAGTATGTCTTGCTTCCAGATAATTTGTGTCATATGTTAACAACTGTATGGAAATTTTAGAAAATTAATTGATATTGTATTCTGAGCCCATGATTCTGCTACCAGATGTTTTATTTCCTCTGGCATTTTGTAATTACATTTTTATCGCCGCGTTATTTTTGCATAAGTAAAATGTGAGGTAGTATAATTTGTGTTGCTGTTTGCGTGAGGAAAACTGTAAGGTAATTTTTGAAGTTTTGCATTGGGTTAATGGAAGTTTCGCTGTTTGTGTCTGCCTACATCATAACCTGTGTTTTATTTTTCATAAAATGCCATTTATATAATCATTTTGTCTTTTTCTGTTCAGATAAGGTTTTAATAAGCCATCCACAAAAATTTAAATGCTTTACCCTGTCAGCTAAGGGTTAAGGATGACCAAGATCATCTGGCCCAGATGTCACTTATTCCAACTACGTAGCATGGCTGTTTATAACCTAATACTACTTTCCAAGGTTATTCTCTTTTCTCTTCCGTCCATAAATTCTGTCTGTCTTGTAGAGTGCATTGATAGGGTAAGCAGACGCGTAATTATGGCATGGGACTGCTTAAGCATTCAAACCCATTTATGTTGTGCATGTGTGAAGTGTTGAGTATTGGAAAATACATAGACAACCTGAACTTGAATTGTGTTTCAGTGGCAACCAACCAAGAGGAGGTCGTGGCACTCCAACAAACAGCAATACTGTGACACCTGTAGCCATTGTGACAGCCAAAGAGGAGCACAGTAACCAGCCAGTAGTGGCTAATTTGGCTCCACTTCCTGCACCAGCTGCTAATGCTGTGTTGCCAGACTCGCAGCCTCTTACCACTGCCTCAGAGTTACCGGTGAGTTGGTCTTGCAAATTTAGGGCCATTCTGGTTTTGCAATTTGTGATATTAAAGTTGAGCATAGTCATACTGTTTCCTTTAGACACAGTAAACCTGGCATTCAGCATCCCCAACAATGTTTATGGGCAGTTTCACATGAGATTTTACACAAAACACTTGTATATTTCATTTTTTTTTAACATATTGCTTACTGGGAAATGTGAAGAAGCTAGTTGTAATGAAGTTCAAGCCACCTTAAACATTTTTCAAGATATCATTACCCAGAAGTTTTGCAATTTGGTTGGACATTTGAAAGATTGGGAGGGAGGGTATTACAGGATACTGGAGGTAACTAGCATGTTTGCATTGACTGTGAAAGGAGTTCAGAAGCTGTTACCTTCCTCACCTCCATCTGGTCCTCTGTCGGTTATTGTGGTCTTGCAATTTTCTGTATACGGGCTAGTGAAATTCAACCAACACTGTGAAATGCAAATGTGATATGCTTCGCCTGGAGGGTGAATGAAATTGGTGTGCAGCATGGGACTATAAATGCTAATGAAGTGCTGGGCAATATATGTGTCACATACACTCTTGCACTCTTTTGAGTGAACCAACAAGTCAGGGATATATAAACAGAAGATTTTTTTAAGCACATTCGCAAAATTGCAAAAAAGCTACTGTTAGCTTTATTATTGTCTGTATGGAACAACTGGGCTCCAACTGGATGGATTTTCATGAATTTTGATGCTTGATGTTTGTTCAAAAATCAGTTTGAAAAATTAAAATTTGACTGAAATCTGACAAAAAACTTGTACCTTACATGAAGGCTTATGTACATTCATGATATCTCGCTGAATTATTCTTAGAATGAGAAGTGTTTCAGCCAAAGGTTGCAGAGAAAATGAAGACACACATTTTTGCCATTTATGAGATAATAAGGAAAAATATGGTACAGCCAGAGGCCACAGATGACAATTTGGTGCATGCGCTTTGCAGGCTAGATAAGGGAAGCAAGAATACAAACACATTTAGAATATTTAATACTTACTGCTGTTCCATAGCAACAGTGGCTACATGAACATGCTTAGTGTCTCAATTCTACGTGCTTTGCTTGTGTTGTTGGCATAAATTTGTTATTACAGTGGGATCTTGTGTTTGGACTTTTTGTCTGGTTTATGTGCTTTCACAAAACAGTTTTTGTTGTTCGCATGGGGCTGGCAAAGTCTGGTTAGCTCTAGCTAATGTCCTTATTGAAATGTAACATCATTATTTCCAACAATTTTGGCCCGGATTTTCAGTATCTTGAACTATGTTCTGTACGTGTGCCACTAATATCTGCGTGTGGAATAACAGCGTGCCTGTAGCACAGATAATGCTTTTGTTTGTGTTACTGCATCCCGCAGAAGTTATGAATGAATAATCCCATTTTAAATAGCGTGAAGGTCGTGACGCAATGATACTGACAAGGTATATGTCTCAACAGTGTGGAGCAGTGGAGCTCTGGTATGCTGTCTGTGTTGCCCTGTAGCTTTTTGAATTTGGTTATTGCAGTAGGAAATCAGGTATGTTGTGGCAGTCGCTTGAACTGTAGTCTTCATTTCATCATTTCAGCCATTGTTCCAAGCAATGTACATGTTCATACTTAGAGATGTTACAGAGATTTGTACGAATTTTGCAGCATGAAAGAACTTTTAGTTCAGACGTACCATGACAGTGTGGACCTTTAAGGATGTATTGAATTTATGGAGGCAGTATTTTAATAGCAATATAGCATAGTGAGTCATTTTTTTTGTATAATCACATCTGCTGAATTACTCTTAGTTGGTTTCTAATGTTGTTAACAGTGGTTTGTGAGCTTCATATGTTGGGCAACATTGATTGGTATAATGCTTCATGAAAATACTGATGAGCATGTGTCTGGTGTGATAGAGGAAAGTCTTGGGCCCTCAGGGGGGACAGGATGGTTTCCAGCTTAACGTATGAATCCATGACCTGTATGCAGACTGCTACATTGCTACATGCAGACTTTAACCCTTTAAATGCCGATTTAAATCCCATCTGCCATTTGCTGGCATTATTAGGAGCACACCATATTCTCCCCATTAGCAGGATAAGGGTTAAAGTTTATACAACAAAGCACTCATAATGTAATTACTTTCAAGATAATTTTTATTTAAAATATTCGTTGTCTTTATTTGATCACACTGTAACAGTAATGCTACACAAAAGTAGGTGATGCGGTTTTGATATTGCAGGTGTTGAGTGCTGCTGTTACTTTATATTAAAGTTGTGTTCTGATGTCCACGTGTGACTGATAGAGTGCATTACCTTACTCCTGTGATTAGCAAATGAAGACTTCATAATGGTAAACTAAGGACACAGATATCGTAATTGGGTGCTAAAAGGATTCAGTTAGCACTATGCTAGTCATCGCATTTATGTCCTATCAGCAGGTGGTGTTGATTCAAACAAATTAACCAAGGTTTACAGTAGCATGAGTGCTTACTGAAGGTTGGCTGATTGTACTGATAAATGTTTGGATTTTATTCAGATATGAAATTATCCTCAGTCAGTCTGTGACTACATCCACACAGCACATTCTACACTGTCTCCTTGCTTCATAGCTCGCATCCATAGCCTGACATAAATCGACGGTATAATCTGTGTTAGTTGCGTAAAGAAAACACAGTTGAATTCAGTAGTTGGTGTGGCAGTTTGTTACACTTTTAGGCTTGTGTATGATGAGAAAACAACATTGCAATGTCCCAAGTGGTCTTTGTAGCCTCTGTAAGCTTGAATATTGGTAGCAATTGTACACATAGGATGCTATTCCCACGCTGTGTGTTTTAAGTCATTGCTGCTCCATAGTCATGTTAAAAAAAATGGACGTGCCACTTCTAAAGTAGTAAGACTGCCTTTGAAAATTAAATGTCCCAAAAAAAGTGGAATGGTAGCATCACACACTTTTTTTTAAATGTAGAATGGGTCTTTATTTGTTTCATAGTTGTAGACATTCAGTTTGTGTCAAAACACTCAGTGCTTCACCTTGAAAAGTTGCTTGATGACTGAGCTTGAAACAAACTACATGGGATATCTGTGGGAAATGGAAAAGAATGTATGTATACTTCATCATACAAATTTTAATAAGCTCCATCATCATTGGAATGTTGTTCAGAAATGCAGCCATAAGACAGGTTTATGAGACATTGCAGGGTTGTCTAATCTGTAAGTGTGTCATTGCATCATCTCCTTTAATGTAAATATTTACAGGGGTTTAAAGGCCTCAGACAAGCCACCATCTGTCCTCAGATAGCCAAAATTAACTGATGATATTACTAAATTTGCATTTGTATTTCATATTTCTTGATTTTCAATACCACTGTCCATCTTCGCTTATTATTTGTTGTTGTTATTACATACTTTACCTGCTACTGGTAATTAAAAACCTGTGCACTGCCATGTAATTGTAACTTTCATAAAATAAAATAAGTAAGAAAGGTTACTGCTATTCTTAATGATGTACGTGTTAAAGCTTGTGCTGCGTGTAGGGTTGGCAGTGTGAATTTGACATTCAGGTGACCGTGCATCATGATAAATTCTTATAATAAAAGCAGCTAGATGCACTAAGTTCTCAAATTTATTTTTGGAATGAAACTACATGTTTCAGACATTGTTTAAAAAATAACCAACACGATGTCACTTGTGGACTATCCTTTATTTTCGTGGGTAGTCGTCATTCACTCTCTACATGTTTCGAGCTTTCGGTAAGCTCATCATCAGGAGATCATTTTTCTGTACAGTCAGCCTCCGGCATAGTGTGTAATCTTTGCTGCAGCCCTCCCGTTCTCCTACGTAGGAGAACGGGAGGGCTGCAGCAAAGATTACACACTATGCCGGAGGCTGACTGTACAGAAAAATGATCTCCTGATGATGAGCTTACCGAAAGCTCGAAACATGTAGAGAGTGAATGACGACTACCCACGAAAATAAAGGATAGTCCACAAGTGACATCGTGTTGGTTATTTTTTAAACAATGTCTGAAACATGTAGTTTCATTCCAAAAATAAATTTGAGAACTTAGTGCATCTAGCTGCTTTTATTATAAGAATTTATCATGATGCACGGTCACCTGAATGTCAAATTCACACTGCCAACCCTACACGCAGCACAAGCTTTAACACGTACATCATTAAGAATAGCAGTAACCTTTCTTACTTATTTTATTTTATGAAAGTTACAATTACATGGCAGTGCACAGGTTTTTAATTACCAGTAGCAGGTAAAGTATGTAATAACAACAACAAATAATAAGCGAAGATGGACAGTGGTATTGAAAATCAAGAAATATGAAATACAAATGCAAATTTAGTAATATCATCAGTTAATTTTGGCTATCTGAGGACAGATGGTGGCTTGTCTGAGGCCTTTAAACCCCTGTAAATATTTACATTAAAGGAGATGATGCAATGACACACTTACAGATTAGACAACCCTGCAATGTCTCATAAACCTGTCTTATGGCTGCATTTCTGAACAACATTCCAATGATGATGGAGCTTATTAAAATTTGTATGATGAAGTATACATACATTCTTTTCCATTTCCCACAGATATCCCATGTAGTTTGTTTCAAGCTCAGTCATCAAGCAACTTTTCAAGGTGAAGCACTGAGTGTTTTGACACAAACTGAATGTCTACAACTATGAAACAAATAAAGACCCATTCTACATTTAAAAAAAAGTGTGTGATGCTACCATTCCACTTTTTTTGGGACATTTAATTTTCAAAGGCAGTCTTACTACTTTAGAAGTGGCACGTCCATTTTTTTTAACATGACTATGGAGCAGCAATGACTTAAAACACACAGCGTGGGAATAGCATCCTATGTGTACAATTGCTACCAATATTCAAGCTTACAGAGGCTACAAAGACCACTTGGGACATTGCAATGTTGTTTTCTCATCATACACAAGCCTAAAAGTGTAACAAACTGCCACACCAACTACTGAATTCAACTGTGTTTTCTTTACGCAACTAACACAGATTATACCGTCGATTTATGTCAGGCTATGGATGCGAGCTATGAAGCAAGGAGACAGTGTAGAATGTGCTGTGTGGATGTAGTCACAGACTGACTGAGGATAATTTCATATCTGAATAAAATCCAAACATTTATCAGTACAATCAGCCAACCTTCAGTAAGCACTCATGCTACTGTAAACCTTGGTTAATTTGTTTGAATCAACACCACCTGCTGATAGGACATAAATGCGATGACTAGCATAGTGCTAACTGAATCCTTTTAGCACCCAATTACGATATCTGTGTCCTTAGTTTACCATTATGAAGTCTTCATTTGCTAATCACAGGAGTAAGGTAATGCACTCTATCAGTCACACGTGGACATCAGAACACAACTTTAATATAAAGTAACAGCAGCACTCAACACCTGCAATATCAAAACCGCATCACCTACTTTTGTGTAGCATTACTGTTACAGTGTGATCAAATAAAGACAACGAATATTTTAAATAAAAATTATCTTGAAAGTAATTACATTATGAGTGCTTTGTTGTATAAACTTTAACCCTTATCCTGCTAATGGGGAGAATATGGTGTGCTCCTAATAATGCCAGCAAATGGCAGATGGGATTTAAATCGGCATTTAAAGGGTTAAAGTCTGCATGTAGCAATGTAGCAGTCTGCATACAGGTCATGGATTCATACGTTAAGCTGGAAACCATCCTGTCCCCCCTGAGGGCCCAAGACTTTCCTCTATCACACCAGACACATGCTCATCAGTATTTTCATGAAGCATTATACCAATCAATGTTGCCCAACATATGAAGCTCACAAACCACTGTTAACAACATTAGAAACCAACTAAGAGTAATTCAGCAGATGTGATTATACAAAAAAAATGACTCACTATGCTATATTGCTATTAAAATACTGCCTCCATAAATTCAATACATCCTTAAAGGTCCACACTGTCATGGTACGTCTGAACTAAAAGTTCTTTCATGCTGCAAAATTCGTACAAATCTCTGTAACATCTCTAAGTATGAACATGTACATTGCTTGGAACAATGGCTGAAATGATGAAATGAAGACTACAGTTCAAGCGACTGCCACAACATACCTGATTTCCTACTGCAATAACCAAATTCAAAAAGCTACAGGGCAACACAGACAGCATACCAGAGCTCCACTGCTCCACACTGTTGAGACATATACCTTGTCAGTATCATTGCGTCACGACCTTCACGCTATTTAAAATGGGATTATTCATTCATAACTTCTGCGGGATGCAGTAACACAAACAAAAGCATTATCTGTGCTACAGGCACGCTGTTATTCCACACGCAGATATTAGTGGCACACGTACAGAACATAGTTCAAGATACTGAAAATCCGGGCCAAAATTGTTGGAAATAATGATGTTACATTTCAATAAGGACATTAGCTAGAGCTAACCAGACTTTGCCAGCCCCATGCGAACAACAAAAACTGTTTTGTGAAAGCACATAAACCAGACAAAAAGTCCAAACACAAGATCCCACTGTAATAACAAATTTATGCCAACAACACAAGCAAAGCACGTAGAATTGAGACACTAAGCATGTTCATGTAGCCACTGTTGCTATGGAACAGCAGTAAGTATTAAATATTCTAAATGTGTTTGTATTCTTGCTTCCCTTATCTAGCCTGCAAAGCGCATGCACCAAATTGTCATCTGTGGCCTCTGGCTGTACCATATTTTTCCTTATTATCTCATAAATGGCAAAAATGTGTGTCTTCATTTTCTCTGCAACCTTTGGCTGAAACACTTCTCATTCTAAGAATAATTCAGCGAGATATCATGAATGTACATAAGCCTTCATGTAAGGTACAAGTTTTTTGTCAGATTTCAGTCAAATTTTAATTTTTCAAACTGATTTTTGAACAAACATCAAGCATCAAAATTCATGAAAATCCATCCAGTTGGAGCCCAGTTGTTCCATACAGACAATAATAAAGCTAACAGTAGCTTTTTTGCAATTTTGCGAATGTGCTTAAAAAAATCTTCTGTTTATATATCCCTGACTTGTTGGTTCACTCAAAAGAGTGCAAGAGTGTATGTGACACATATATTGCCCAGCACTTCATTAGCATTTATAGTCCCATGCTGCACACCAATTTCATTCACCCTCCAGGCGAAGCATATCACATTTGCATTTCACAGTGTTGGTTGAATTTCACTAGCCCGTATACAGAAAATTGCAAGACCACAATAACCGACAGAGGACCAGATGGAGGTGAGGAAGGTAACAGCTTCTGAACTCCTTTCACAGTCAATGCAAACATGCTAGTTACCTCCAGTATCCTGTAATACCCTCCCTCCCAATCTTTCAAATGTCCAACCAAATTGCAAAACTTCTGGGTAATGATATCTTGAAAAATGTTTAAGGTGGCTTGAACTTCATTACAACTAGCTTCTTCACATTTCCCAGTAAGCAATATGTTAAAAAAAAATGAAATATACAAGTGTTTTGTGTAAAATCTCATGTGAAACTGCCCATAAACATTGTTGGGGATGCTGAATGCCAGGTTTACTGTGTCTAAAGGAAACAGTATGACTATGCTCAACTTTAATATCACAAATTGCAAAACCAGAATGGCCCTAAATTTGCAAGACCAACTCACCGGTAACTCTGAGGCAGTGGTAAGAGGCTGCGAGTCTGGCAACACAGCATTAGCAGCTGGTGCAGGAAGTGGAGCCAAATTAGCCACTACTGGCTGGTTACTGTGCTCCTCTTTGGCTGTCACAATGGCTACAGGTGTCACAGTATTGCTGTTTGTTGGAGTGCCACGACCTCCTCTTGGTTGGTTGCCACTGAAACACAATTCAAGTTCAGGTTGTCTATGTATTTTCCAATACTCAACACTTCACACATGCACAACATAAATGGGTTTGAATGCTTAAGCAGTCCCATGCCATAATTACGCGTCTGCTTACCCTATCAATGCACTCTACAAGACAGACAGAATTTATGGACGGAAGAGAAAAGAGAATAACCTTGGAAAGTAGTATTAGGTTATAAACAGCCATGCTACGTAGTTGGAATAAGTGACATCTGGGCCAGATGATCTTGGTCATCCTTAACCCTTAGCTGACAGGGTAAAGCATTTAAATTTTTGTGGATGGCTTATTAAAACCTTATCTGAACAGAAAAAGACAAAATGATTATATAAATGGCATTTTATGAAAAATAAAACACAGGTTATGATGTAGGCAGACACAAACAGCGAAACTTCCATTAACCCAATGCAAAACTTCAAAAATTACCTTACAGTTTTCCTCACGCAAACAGCAACACAAATTATACTACCTCACATTTTACTTATGCAAAAATAACGCGGCGATAAAAATGTAATTACAAAATGCCAGAGGAAATAAAACATCTGGTAGCAGAATCATGGGCTCAGAATACAATATCAATTAATTTTCTAAAATTTCCATACAGTTGTTAACATATGACACAAATTATCTGGAAGCAAGACATACTCAAATTGTCATAACGGACAACAGTAGCTTTAGCACATTGCAACAAAGGAGGACCAACAGAAACCCAAACAGAAGGAAGAATATCTAAGGAGAACTGTCAGTCCAGAATTTCAAGCAGCGTAACACGTGTGGAGCCAACACAACACGTTCATGTGGAAATGCAGAATACAGTGTCGTAAGTTTACAGACATAAAGACACAAGTGAAATAACAATGAAGATACACACGATAAAGCATACATATTTCAGCATGCTAATGACAGGACAATATTTTAATATCTTTATACCCATGCAATGACCGCCTCTGTGGTCTAGTGGTCAGAGTTTCTGGCTACAGATACAGAGGTCCCGGGTTCGATTCCCGGCGCTACCAGATTTTCTGAGTAGTAGTGGGTCTGGAACAGGGTCCACTCAGCCTC
>Ga0123352_10021737_pt1 | contig 10226 bp, 1 predicted proteins | sample TergutLab28metaG_FD_89700 | JGI IMG/M metagenome (GOLD analysis project Ga0123352, IMG submission 89700) | Labiotermes labralis P1 segment gut microbial communities from Petit-Saut dam, French Guiana - Lab288 P1 | ecosystem: Host-associated > Arthropoda: Insects > Digestive system > Gut ...
AGTCGCCTCATTCTGTTGCTGGCCACTGTGTGGTGACTGATGTCCATCCTCTACTCCCTATTATAAATGCACAATTTTCCAGAAATAATTTCCCATGTTTTAAATATTTACCATTCTCATTATATTTTCCCCTAAGCACTACATTCTCCCAGTTTAGCTGCAATGTTGCAATGACGTTTTTATCTTTCTTTCTTTCTGAATCAACAAATCCCGACGTCGAGTAATTTCCATGCGTCTTGCTGCTTCATCATTCCCACTCATTATTTCACGAAAGGGGGTGACGTTAGCCGCGCAGTGGCTATATGACGCATTTTATTCCATTTTCTTGCTGGACCCTCAGTCATATCTGTCTTCGCTGTATTTCGAACACCCGCAAGTTTCTGTGATCCCTCAATTCCATAACAACGTACGACTTTGTTTTACAATGACGTGAATAAAGGGCAGGATAAATTAATTTAATGAAACACGTAAATTCATGCCTTCTATGACATGATGCTGCGTCGATGGGTAAATTGTTTCTGGCGTTTGGAAGGAAGACATTAGCCGGTAACACCGTAGCTGTACCATCTCCTAATTCACCCACGGACGAGAGTTCTTTTTGTACCTTGAACTATGAAGATGAAGACATTACGTCGCTTCGAGATTCAGAAACCTCTCAACCAACGACACATCCTCATATCCCAGAAAACCTGAATCTTCAGAAACAAAGCTACGAGTACCTCAAATCTCGCTTACTAGAACACGTTTTAATCTGAATATAGATTAACTATGCTGAATACATAGACAACATGTTTTACAAAAATGATGTTCAAGTGTTCTGAAATGTCGAGTTGTGAAAATTGGCAGAGAGCTACAGATGTTTCGGAAGAGCGCATTGTCTCCATTTCATGGTCTAACAGTCAAAGAATCTTGACTTTAGGGAGAGAGGTAACACGCTTCTCCGAAACGTCGGTATCTGCTTCCTAATAGGCGCAGTTTAACATGCTAGAAAGCAAGCAGCATTAAAGACACGGGTGTGAATACTTCATATCTTGCACATTTGTATAGGCAACTTGCATGAAATTAGGTTATGCAGACCTCTTGAAAGGATACACAAATGTTCGAAGCAATGCAACCTGCAGCACCGTAACTCTTTTTAGCAATTTTACTTTTCCGTCTGTTGTGAAGGCTGTACAGAGCGACTAGAACATCACTATACTCTCTAAGTTATTATACGTTAATATATTTAAAAGGCTACAAAGAGAGACACGTCTTAGAGCTGATAAGTCCTATGATTTGTTTAATAAAGAAGGTGCCCATCTTTGTGTCTATTATGTAAGAAGCTATCAGTTCAGTTTGCCCCCTCCCTGTTTCGAGCGGAAGTCTCTGCAAAGACACTCATTTCCTTTTGAAAAATTGGACAAAAGTAACGAAATATTCTCAAACCACAAAAATATATAATAGTTTTTTGCAGTCTGCCTAATCATATTATGCATTTTAATTGTGTGTACCTATTGCATTACAGCCTTGCGCATTACGAAAACTGTTCATAAGGAAAAAGTTTGAATCTCATATCTAATAAAAGTCACAGCGAAGTTTTCTTACTAACCAACGGTTTAATTGGCTAGCCAACTAACTAAAGCTAACGATGTGGACCAGCGCCCTTCTTGAGAAGCTAATACTTTCCCGGAAAGTCAAGAAATTCCCCGCTATTTAAGGAATCTACAGGTTAACCATCGTCTTCACGCAAACCCGCCACTTGCCGTATCTTGAGCCAGATCAGTTCTGTCCACTACCTCCAAATTGATTTCTTGAAAATATATGCTAATAGTAGACTCCCAAATTCCATGTGCCTTCTTTCCCTCAAGTTTTCCCACCAAAGCCCTATACACACCTTCTCCCGGCACCGTTCTTGACACATTTCCCGCCCATCTTATTCTTCTTGTTTTAATAGCCCGGATAATATTTGGCGAGGAGCACAAATCATGAACCTTCTCATCGTGCAGTTTCGGTTTCCTGTCACCTCATACCTCTTGGACGCAAATGTCTTCTTCAGCATTTTTTGTCGAAAACCCTTCAGCCTATATTCCTCCCTTAGTGTGAGAGACCAAATTTGACACCTGTATACAACAGAAAAAAATTGTTTCTAAATATGCCATTTTTTTTTTTGCGAAACAAACGAGAAGACGAACGTTTCTTGGGCGAAATATAACAGGAATTCGCCGAGCTTAGTCTTCTGTCATTTTCCTCATGAATGCAGTTTGATTGGTTGATGTTGTTTCCAATATCTGAGTTTACAAAAATCTCAAAGAACCTACCACCAATTATTATGCTGTGACGTCATTATGCATCTGTTCCTGATGCATGGACATACATTCAGTTTTATCAGAATTTCCTTCTAGACCTATCTGCTGAGAGCGAACATGAAAGCTTTTCTCTATTTTTCTCTGAAATATGTATGTTTTCACCCATTGAATTAGCAACATCAGCACAAACTAGAAGCTGACGTGTACCGTTCAATTTCGAACCATCCTCACACACTTGAACTCTCTTGATTGCATACTCTAAAGCAAAGTTTAAAAGCAACGGCGACGAAGCGTCTTAGTTACAGATCTAATTATGTTTCCTTTTGCCCTGTTAATTTCCTTTCTATTGAGCTTTTTGTGGGGGCTGTGACGTTCCGAGCACTAAAATGTTTTGCAGTGCAAGGCCCTTTTTGTAAGGCAGGACAAACCTGAATTCGAGAAAAAAAAACTGTTTTACGTTACATATAAAGAATTTTTTTTTGAAATCCCTTTTACATTTGATCTATCACATACGTGGATATGGGCTGAATAGTCTCTTTTATACATTTACCAACATTTCAGAGAACCTGCTACCTGCATTTGCCTCCTGCAGATGAAGGCACAAAGCTCCCCTAACCGCTTGTAATCTTTACAAATTCAAGTGCTTCACACTGCGGAAGCCAATATCCTTCATAAAAAGGAATAAATCGCTCGCCATTTTCTGCTTGCTCACCGCGATATGATATCTTGTGTTCCCCCACTTCTGTTCATATCTGCCGAGCGGGCCCTCCCATATGAGATCTTCCTTTTTATTATCATGTCCTCCCCATGTCAGTCAGCACTTGCGACTCCTCCCCTCCTGCGTCTTGTTGCCTCGCTAACTTATCGAGCTTTGCACAAGATCACATTGCATATTAAATTGGCCGTGCGGGAGGGAAAAATTGCTCGTAGACGAAGTAAAAAAAAACTGAGAAATAGGATGCTTGAGAAATAATGGAAGGATGCAACAGGATGTTCTTTAACACTTTATGCAATGTGGTAACCGCATGTACCACCTGCTTTAACATATAAACATTCTGAATTATGACCACAGTATATGTAAGTTTTATGTTGAATGATTCTTGAAAGAGATAGTTACTGTTTCTCGCAGTAGCTTTAATTGATTGGTCATTTGCATTGGAGAATCAGAGAGTGTTCTGTGAGATTGTAGCTTCAGGCTTTTTTTCTTCTTCAGTACTGTTCTTCGGATGGGCTGAGACTACTACTTTGTGTGACTGCTGTCCATGGGCCTATTGCCCATCCCCCAGATTATAGACGAACGAACATCGGACACTGGTGGGGTGATACTGACAAGGAAAATCGAAATGTTTGGAGAAGAAAATGAGTCCCATTGCCACTTATTTCACGACATTAACTTTCACAGGATGAAGCCCGGGCCTGTGCACTAAGAATCGGCGACTAACCGCTTTCGATTTATGCGATTTTTTGCTACCTTCACGGATTTTTTTTTGTCACAGTACATTCTGAAATTTTGAAACTGTTAGACTTTAGGCATGACTCTTTGTGGGAAAGGTCTGTTAGATACACACGACAATATGTACGTAAAAACAGGGCAAAGTCGCGAACATAGGAACACTTGCATGCACTATTTGGGATTAGAACTGAAAAGTCATATGTTCAATCGGTGCAGGAGCAGTAAAACTTTAGGCCACGTGGTCTGTTGTACTTGCTCCAAGGTGACGAATTTAGCGAGTAGTGGATATATTTTATTTTGGGTGTGATCTCTATGATGATGCAGGAAGGACGTCAATCCCTTCGGTGCTGAATAGAATTTAATTTCACCTGAGTTAGGTGAAGTGAAAGCGATGTTAATGTCTGGCTAAAATTTTATGTTTAGAAGGATGTGCAATGTACTTGGTAGTAAATAGAGTGAGTTGAATATTTTTGAGGTCTAATTTCAAGCATCAATATGTGCTTTAGACGTCATCAAAGCTAAGGAATTTTGGTTTCCGGCGAAAGTTTAAAGTTGCAAGAATCCACATTAGTAAAAAATGAATGTAATTTCCATGAATTAACCGCTGGTGGCTACTGCTGCCTAATCAATTATACCAGTACCAGTGTTGAATGTCTTGTCGTTGAGGTTGGCACTTATGTTTGTTTTCTGGAACTCACTGTTTCGGATGTCAGCCTGGAGAGGGTATATACTGACCGATCACTTCCGTGGTTCTCCTCAGTCCCTCCAACCAAGTGATAGATTAAGGTAATTAAAGAATATTCCAGTAAACAGTGAAATAAAACAAAGGACATCTTAATAGAAGTTTTTTCACACTTCATCATTCAGGACCTGCATGTGACGTAATTTTATTACCTTACGATTGGAAGAGAGGGTGCTTATCTCCTACCAACTGGAGTTTTCGTCTCATTCACTCGAGATAGTTACAATTCTCATCACAACATGGCAGCTTCATTTTATCTAGTTACGCAACCCAATACGTTATCAAGTCAAACTTAATCTATGCCGTCAGGCTTTAATGCTTGTACCACAGTTTGATTATACTCACAAGAGTCCTATTCAGGAGAGTCTTCCTCTAAAGTTAGTGGAGAATCCCCAGCATTTTTCAAACCCGATAATTCACTGCAGTGCCGAATGAATCCCGCCACTGAAGGAGTAAAAAAAAAAAAAGTTTTCTGCAATTCGCTTTTTTGTCTTCCGTTGTATCATTTTGTCGATTTGCAATGCCGTTTGACATGTTCACCACATTTCTTCGTTCATTCTGTCGCATCAATATGGAGCTTTTACCACAAACCCAATCTCATAACTCTAAGAAGATCAATTTTTTATTTTTTATTTCTGTCCCTTTCGTTTATTATTGGTGTGTGTGTGTGCTAAGCTCGTCTATCTTCCTGTGAAATGACTATTACTCATATCAGTAGTACGTAACACCAGCTGGTAGTGCATTGTAAGCCCTGAAATAGTGCCAGTGAATTCATGAGGGACGTAATAAACATTATGGCCTTAAAGCCAATTGCGTTGTTGAAATTTTGGTAAACCGAAATTAAATTTGATGAATGCACATAAAAATGACGTGCAAATAATTTTTTTCTCTATTGACGTTAAAGAAAATAGTAAATTATGCACTGCTGTTACAAATTTCTTTAAAATTTAACCGGGATATTTGATAATTCCTATTTGTTGTTGTGACGTCGGTAGACAGCGCTTCTACTGATTCTCTGTGTTTCATTTTAGCCCGTGAAGGACGTTATAAATGTACATTTTACCTGACTATGCATGACATTGACTTGAAAAGTTCTAGTGAGAGAATTTGTTGAAACCTGTGCTTCTGTCTAGAAACAAATGTGTACAGGCGGAGGGCGGGTTTGAGGGCGCAATAATCTCTGAAGCGCAGTTATTTCTCGACTGCTTTCTTAGGATACATTATTTTATGGAATCACTCCCACTTGTCATACCTATAGTGACTGTAAACATGATATGTGGAGAGAGTAAAAACATAATTCTAAATCTTAGGTTTTGGTAGTGTACCTAAAAATGAAAAACTGGTATAGCTGCTCTTCAGGCATTTTATCGTACTAAACAAAGAGTCGGTTCACGAGATTTGTGTGCAGTAATTTGCAGGAAAAATTAAATCATATTTTAAAGTCATCCGTTTAAAGGGCGAACCTTATCCAATTAGCACATAAAAGTTATCCCGCAGAAACACCCCAAGAATATATAAGAAAATCTGCCTAGTGAAGACGTGAGAAATTATCGCTCTTTTCTGAAACCAATCAAAACTCACTACGTAAAACGTGGAAGTATTTAACTTTAAAAGTAGACGGAGCGTATAACTACAACTGCGCAATTAAGGGTTAACTCTTCTAGTTATTCGTGCCATTTTAAACTAATTTTATGGTCTGTTACTTTTGTAAGTCTCTGTTCTAACAAGGATAAGAACGTTCTCTTCTAGGTCGCTTCATTTCCTTAATGCAGATTTGTTACCTCTTGCTAATATTCCCAATAACTGTGCGGAAAGGGATTTAAGATTCTAGAAGTTGACTGATGCAGACTTGATTGAATTTGGTGTGTGTTTGACCGTGCATCATCGACATGAACATCCTTCACACCGAACACATAGTCCGTGCCGCTGCAATCCAGGCTTCGGACCGACAACAATATGGAGGTATTATACAACATGCTGCAAATCAGTCTTGCGCTCCTGAAGATGGGCAAAGAATTGCCCGAAATATGTTGAGCTAATCTGAAGATCAATAAATTGTTATTGTTGCATCTAGTTGGTCCTCTACTTTATTTATGAATGAATTTACCTCTCGTTGTCAATAGTAGTGAATGGTTGTTACGGTTTTTCAGATTCTTAGAAGGATTCTTGATTACTTCAGTTTTTTAAATGGCATAAATTTATCTCATTTTTCAGAACATAGATTTTATGCACAATGGCAATTTTTCCGAACTGACGAATCGGTAATGACAGGCTGTCATGTAGGGTGATGATACTAACTATAACTTATCGGTAGTCAATCAAATTTACGCTTAATTTTATTCGTACAATGTCGTGAAATTTTGTCAGTTGTCCAAATAAAATCACTAAGTGCACCAAATATGTTGAGTGTTATGCAGAATGTGGAACCGGTGCTGACGGCTCTGTTATCGGACTGTGTGTGGCTCATTGCTGGCAGTTTGGTCATGGCGCTTTGGGTTACAATCATTCAACTGAAGTTTCATGTCCTTAGTTCAGTTTCACTTGCTGGGTGTAACGGCTGTAAACTGACTTTTGTTTTCTGTGAGTGTAAAGTACAAGGAAACATTTCATATAAGGTAATTTTTTTTTGCTTGTCAAGAATCTGTAATTCATTTTAATATAGAGGACGTTTATTGTGGAAACGTCTGTAAGTAGTAAATTCTATAAAAAATGTAGTAGAACATTTAAAATTTTGTTTGCTAGTGTTCCAGTTAATAACAAATTAACAAATTATCGGTTGCTGAACAAGTTTCGAAAAACACTCTTCATGTTTGCACCGTGCATCAATGATAATTAAACACTTTATTATCCAACTAATGCACAATATATAATATGTAGATACATTTAAAATTATAAAATATTTAAAAATGCTTCAACATGTTTCGGATCACAGAGGATCCATCATCAGGGAGCCTTGTACAGTGCGTGGCTAAAACTTACACGTGTGATTCTATCTTGTCCCTTGACATGAACAAGTTCGGTGTTCTGGCAGCATATTCTGACTGTTGGAGCATTTTAAAATATTTTATAATTTTAATTGTATCTACATATTATATATTGTGCATTAGTTGGATAATAAAGCGTTTAATTTGAAAAACAGGTTTCTTAATGAAAAAGAAGGGATACCGAAATCCGCGTGTTTTTCAGAAGAAACATTGAATATTATTGGAGCGAGATTACATAAACCTGCACGACAATTTTAAGACGGTTATTCTAGGAGATCTGTGTCTGTACAAGCTGTGTACAAGCATCGAGAAGCCATAGGAATTTACATTTGTGCAAACATTTTATGAAACAGAATGTTCTTCCGAAGCAACATTTTGTAATTCGTTCTGTGACGCAGTGTGTGTGTGTGGTGGTCACACGTCGATCCATTGCTAATTTATTGCACGGATGAGGAATAATCTTACTTAAATAACCAGATAAATACAATAACTGACATTGGTCCATATTTAATCCCACTACTAATACGAGTAGACGTTAAAGGACATTTAAAGTTAGGATGTATTATCTTGTTATTGAGATAAGAAATATCAGGCCCATCTCCTTCTCGTAATCGATGAAGTCAGAAACAGTGGACAATCCTCTTGCCGTTTCTGAAAGTATGGCTGAGGAGAAAAGGGAATACGGTGTTCTACAAGATGGTACGACCGCATGCTGAACCAGTAATACGATGACGGGCTTACGAAACATTTTTAGAATGAATTATTAGTTGCCTCGTGCACTGAACCTGACACCACGTAACTATTTGCTGCGAGGAGGTTTGAAAGAGGGCGCGTATAAAAACTTTCCACACATAAAAAACATTTAAAAAACCAAATGTGCACGAATTATGTTCAGTTTCCAGATACAATAACTTCAAAACATTTTTTTGACAATTTGTGTAACGGGCGTGAAGAATGTCTGAAAGTCGCAGAAAGTAATTGCTAGCAGCTGCTTCAACAGAACTTAAGTCGTTTTATGTAATAAAGGTTATTAATATAGACTGCGTATATTAGTTGGTTTTCAGATTTTATAAAATTATTCCACCTTAATTTGCACATCTTGAATTTTCATCATAAGATTTAAAAAAAGGAGAGTTTTAGTTCATGTAACTGGAAGAAGTGAAGGGCCTAATTCATGAGGAGGACGAAACTTTTGGAGCAGCTATCATTACAGCAACATTGTTCTTCCTCCTGACCTTCCTCTTCTTGTGAGAATTCTTCGGACAGAAGTAGGTTTCTTGTACATATAAGCAGCAAAAAAGTAAGGTCCTAAACCGATTTAAACAAAATAATATAATTGCTACACATAACCAAATAATAAAAATAGTAATGAAATTTGTTTTAGTGTGTTTGTCAAACACCAAAATCCTGTAATACGCAAGCAATGAAAATGTTACAGTCTAGACCTAAAGTATTAGAAGAGAAAATTTAGAAACGGATAATGCGACGTTGTTGATATTAGGGCAAGGCGTATCTGTTGTAAGGAAGTAGACCTAATTCAATGTGGCGTATATGATATGGTTTGGGGAAAAGAGCTTCGGAGGCACCCAAAGTAGGTTTTAGTACTTGCTCTGTAAGGCACTGTGAAACCTACTGAGGAAAAATTAATGAGGGCAGGTTGTTAATTGCGGAAATATAATGAATTAAGGAAAGTCCACATTATTTTCAGAGTGTCATGGTTTAATTGTAACTGTTTAGGGAACTACTGAATTCCCAAGAGACAAAAATAAAATGAACAGTGGGGGTGGGAGGTTCCTCAGTCTGGTGCAACTGTTGTGGAAATGAAGCAAAAATGGGGCCCAGTGGTAATCATAATAAGTCATGAAAATGCATTGAGAAGATTCTGCCGACTGCCCTCTGGCAGAAGCAATAATCAACATTGACTTGGGGTAGCGGGAGGGGGGGAGTGGGTTTGCAAGACAGGAGGTGAGTCTAACGCTGATGGATGAGGGGGTGGAAAACTTTGGGGTTATTTTTACATTCTGTTCTACAAAGAGGTTATGCATTCACATAATATTGCAAAGAAGCTTTTTGCCGTAGATTCTCTGGTTTGTGTTTATTGTAAAGTGAAAGCCTATATCCCTTACAACTTCTACTCTTTTGTACGAAAAATGAATTAGAATATTCTTATCTCAACTACGAATTAGCACGATAGGAAGCGCTTTTAAAATCCTTTGTGTTGTCCATTGTTTGGTAATTCTGAAAGCTACAGATAGAATATCCCAAAACAAACTCCTGCCCATAACGTGAATCTTATAAATAAAGAAGAAATTTAGGAAGGGTGAATAAATAGTATTTCAGAACAAGGGAGCACTCGAGCAAATAAGCCCTTTTCACAAGGCGATATTCCCTGTACTGTGGTATACTGTACGTACGAGGGTGAGTCAATTGAAAACCTTAAATATTTTTCATTTTTTTCATGGACGATATGGTGTGCTGATGCATGACTCATATCCGGATGTGCGGCTATTTCATTCACTGTTACGTGGCGATTTTCCTTCACGATGGCTTTAACTGCTGCAATGGCCTCTGATTTCACTACTTGGTGTGCCTGATCAGGTCGAGGAGAATCTGTTACAAAACTAATGTCGTTCATGAATTTCCTAGTCCACTCGTACACTTGCTGTAGTGACAGACATGCATCACCATACTGAACTTTCATTCGTCGATGAATTTCGATGGGTTTCACCCCTTCACTACTTAAAAAACGGATGACAGAACGC
>Ga0123352_10021738_pt1 | contig 10226 bp, 4 predicted proteins | sample TergutLab28metaG_FD_89700 | JGI IMG/M metagenome (GOLD analysis project Ga0123352, IMG submission 89700) | Labiotermes labralis P1 segment gut microbial communities from Petit-Saut dam, French Guiana - Lab288 P1 | ecosystem: Host-associated > Arthropoda: Insects > Digestive system > Gut ...
AGCCGATCTAACGCCTGCCGACTTCTTTCTTTGGGGCCTATTGAAGGGCAAAGTGTACAAAAATACACCCCGCACAATCGAACAACTCAAAGACGCTCTACGCCAAGAGATTCATGCCGTCAACTTCGACACTTTGGGAAAAGTATTCCAGAATTTGTAGAAACGCATTAAAGTGTGATTGGATGTGAAAGGAGACCAGTTTCAACATCGATTATGAGCAGGTCCTGTTTTGCATCGTTCACGGTATGTGTATATAAATTTTCAAGTCATTATCTGAATAACATAATTTTTTATATACAATAGTTTGGGGCCTCTAGCGAGAGACTCATCCTGTATGATGATGATTTTGTAAGACTTAGTACCGACAGTTGGCTGAAGCGGGAACGCTTGATGACTTGTACTGGGAAGTTCCCCAGTGAGATGTACGACAGGAACTTCCGTGATCCTGACAGACATTTCTGTGTAAGACTATTTTCTGTGTCGCCAAACAAGTGCCTTAATTCGTACCACAACAGGTTCATTCCGCATTCTTGCAAGTTCACTGTCTGCGGTTATTAAATCATTAGACTTTACGGTAGTTCTGTACCGGTCTTATCATCGCCTTGCTGGGACAGAACCACAGCAGACCTCGATCAGTGTGGTCAGTCGTTGGGCGACACTCCAAAACGTCACTCGCTGAATACGGAGCACTATTGCTTGCCCTCACACAGCAGTGGTCAGTATATGAACCTACGCGGTTACGCAAACTCACCTGCATGTCGTAATAACAGGTTGGAGCTCTAAGCCATGCACTCGCAATTTTATGTGACCCGGATATATCGTTCTTACCACGTCCGGTTTTGAAACCTTTTGTAGCAGCTGATAGCCAGCTGCCATTTCATGTCATAGTGATCTAATTTCCTAGGTCGACCGTATTCCCTATCGTCGCCTACGTGCTACCGTACGTTCTAGTCCTTGCCCCTACGTTATTATCATTTAAGATCAACTAGGCGTGACTGTACATGATATTTCGTGATCTACCCAAGGTGGTTAATAGTCTGGAGTGAACTGTAAGACATTGATATGAATTGCTAGCTTAACAGTTAATTAACCTCGACAGTTTATCGATATGTGTGTGTGTGTGTGTGTGTGTTTAACGGTTAATTAAACTCGACAGTTGATAGATATACTTTAGGTATATGTGTGTAAGTAACAGAAGGTTGGATAAAATTGCATGTGAAACTTCATGATTTGTACTAACCAAATATCTTTAGGGCGAACAAATATGGGTGGATGAGATGGCCGGGGCATTTGGCATGAACACGGGGGGGGAAGAGAAATGCATTAAGAGTTTGGTGGAGAAACCTGAAAGAAGGATTTCACATGAAAGTCCTAGCCACAGGCGAGGGGATAATATTAAAGTGGATCTTAAAGGAATGTAATCGGAGGTAATGGGCTGTATTAATCTGGCTGAAGGCAGAGAAAAGTTGAGGACTATTGTGAAGATGGTAATGAACTTTACGATTTTGTCAGAAGCGGGGGATTTCTTGGCAAGGTGAGAATCTGCTAGCTATTCACTCAGATCTCTGCTTCGTGGAATTAGTGTGTGTGTGTGTGTGTGTGTGTGTGTGTTCGTGCATACATCGTTCCGTAGCCTGTCTTGCGATATGTCTATGGCCTCTTCCAAAGCACTTTCTCCACGCAGTGCGATGTAGTGCTTCATCTTTCAATTTCCACTATTCTCTCGTTTCCTTAAGGTCACACAGTAGCTGCAGACGTCTTCTTCGTCGTCTTTGCGTCACTTCTATCCGTCCTTCAGCATCGTAGTTTAGAAGGCAGTTCCTACGCAGATGTGACGTGTCCAGTTAGCCTTCCTTCTTTTTATTATACATAAGATATTCCTTTCCTTCTTGACTGTATGTAATACTTCATTTTTCACGCGATGCGCCCGCATGATATTCTCCATATTTCTACAACACCACATTTCAAAACTTTGCAGGTACTTCTGATCTACTTTCCTAAGTTTCCAAGTTGCAGCACTGCAAAAATCTATGCTTTACTAGATTGTTCTTTAAATTTTAGTCTTAATTTGCTGGTGAAAAGAAGCTTCTTCTTCTTCTTCTTCTTCTTCTTCTTCTTCTTTTTGAATGCAGCTTTGCCGTGGCAATCCTGGATTTAATTTCACGTGCACAGCTTGCGTGATTTTTTTTATCTTGCCATCAAAATAGTTGAAATATCCCACATTCTCCAGCTGTTTTTGATATATCATAATCTTTGCTGGGGATGGTTGCTTTGAGGCTTCCGTTACCTTAGGTTTTTTCTACCCTTATATACATTCCATAACATCTTCAAATTTCTATTAGTCTGTCCTTCATTCCCTGTAATACACCTAAGTAATCTGGGTTGTCAACGTGCAGCAGGTCAGTGCCCTGTCGGGTATAGAGCTGCATGCCCGTTGTCCCTGTAGACAGAATTCACATAGCCAGCAGTGGCGACTGTAATTTCCAAACCATCTAATTATATCACCTCACCAGTAAACTGTTCAGTATTGGATTTCAGAGTTCCCACCAAGAAGACAAAAACAGTGATTCCAAAACTGTATAACATAAATTTTCATGCAAGCTTTATAACTTCAATTGAATTCTATTTTTTTAGTAAGTCTACCGATAAAAAGAAAGAACATCTACTTATTGTTAGCAGGCATAAAATACTGAGAAGTTTGGTTCGAATTCATAAAGAGCATTCCATATTTTAAATCAATAAAATGCACTACTGAAAATACAATAAAACATTTTGATGTATGTACTGTGCATCTTGTACAGTTTATTATCGGTACCCGCACACAGTAAACACTACCATAGGGATTACACCTATAGTACGTCCCATACTGTATATACAGCCACCAAGCTGACAACTTCCATGTACTGTAATTATAACAGCTGACACAGCTCACAGCGTTGTGTAGATTGTATTTTATCACAGACTATAATGATCACAGTTTAACCTACTGATTTCATTGAGTTTGTAACCTTAGTGATTATTGTAACTTTAGCAAAGTAGAAGGTTTAGACTACCTGAAAATGATGCAGATAAATCGAAACATGTAGCAGTACTTACGAGATATCAAATATTGTTATTATAAATTGTGCATTTGTTGGTCTGGATAATAAACTGTGCAAGGTGAGCGGTACATACATCAAATGAATATTAAAACATACCATATTTGGTGCCAACTCCTACACGTTTCGGCACCAAGGTGTCATCTTCAGGGAGTATTTTAACAAAAAAAGGATTGTAAGTCCAACATGTATTTCAGTTGCTAGTCACCCTTACTTCAACATAAAAATTAGAAGCTATAAAATGTTAAAATTCTAGATTACACATGTTAACAAGTACAAATCCATGTTGCTGTAATAACAACACAATGCAGTAACGAGCCTCTTCTGTTACACGTTCGTAGTTGTTCATATTTTCTGGGTTGTTTATACAAACATCTGTACCAACGTATGATACAAAGGGATCTCGTCCGGCAGGAGCTTACGAGATACGTTGTACGCTTCGGTCTAATGAGATCCCTTTGGATTCACAGTACGATAAACATAAAAACCACGAAGCTCACTTTCACTCTGCACAGACCAAATTAAAATAATGAAGTGTCTATAGCAGCAGCAACTTCTTCTGAGAACGGTAAACGTAGTAATGTAACCCGTGAAATTCACCATCTTTCCCACTTTGCATTTTCGCGTGTTTCACCATGTTGTTGCTACTGATTGTAGGGAAGTTATAGCTGCAACGATACAACGACATTCAGAGAGGATTTATTGAAAATCTTAGCGTTACGAATGTTTTAAAACTTGTGATGGAAGGACACACAAATACACACATGTACACTTCTCTCTCTGTCTCTCTCTGTCACACACACACACACACACACACACACACACACACACAAACGCACGAAACGTGGTGGTTTCTTAAGCATTTTATTTTTCCTCGAGGTAGGGAAATAGGCTTAATATGATGTTCTTTTCTTTGTTTCTTCGGCTTTTATTGTCTATACGAATAGCTCAGTAGACACGTTAACACACCAAGCCTTATACGAGTACATTGAAAACAACGTTTAACAATAATTTTATCTTGAAATAATATTAAATAATATTGTTCAGTTCTTTGTTGATAAAATATTTTTTTGGCACTTACCCAATACGTACATGACATGACATGACATGACATGACATGACATGACACTCAACAACATACCGCTGATACTTGAATCGAGTGACATGTTTATATTTTATTTAACGGAGCTGCCAGCAAGGTACGGGAAGTTACGGGTTCGATTACAAGTGGGGTCCTTATGAATTTTCAAGTGTCCTATTTCTTCTGTCCGTATTCAGTGGACGTGTTCCATTCAGCCTCTAACAGAAATGTGTACCAAGGGATTTCCTTGCAGGTAAAGTGCGGCCGGGACGTAGATCTGACAGATCTGCCGTCCATTTGTGCCGCATGTCAAAGTAAAGGTGGAAGCCCAACATTCCATCCCCCCTTTGAGTCTTAATGACTTGTTACGGGTAAGTTTTACGTTTTACCGTTTATCAGCAGATTAGCTACATAGTGCCCTACCAGTCGTTGAACTTGGTCGAAAGGATGTAGCAAAAAGAGATCGTTATCAAATTAAATATGCAGTTAACAATATTTTCTTGATATCGCTGAGAAAGTGTACGAAGAAATAAGTCATAATAGTCCGCGTGCGACAGAGATTAAGGCGGACACCTTCTGAACCCAAGTCACCGCTTGAGCCAACGTAATTTGTCCGCTAGTATAGACTATTTTCGGGTTCGTAATTAAATTAGGAATCTTGTAGAATTCTTCTTTTACTTTTCTCTTGATCATTGTCTGTTTAGTGTGCTGGTTAGCGACATAACCTACAGGTTTCTCTATCAATGGTAAAAGTGATCCCGTTACAGTCCCGGTGTGGCCCAGAAGGCGGGTAGAGGTATAGCTCTACTCTTTCATGACCGCGGCACTAGAAGGGGGTGAGTGGTCAGCAGCACGCCCCGGCCGCACTTTACGGCCGGGAAATACACGGTACCCATTTTAGAGGAGGCTGGGTGGGCCCCAGGGCCGGTCTGGACGGACGGAAAATCTAGTCCCCACTGGGAAACGATCCCAGACCGTCCAGCCCATAGTCAGTCGTTATACCGACTGAGCTACCCGGCCCGTATCTCTGTCAATTGTACTGTTAGCAATTTGGTATTACTTCTTGGATCGTGTAAAGCTGTACTGTAATGATTAATTGTACACAGGACAGACAGACATGACCTTAGTTTCGGCACACTCAATGATACGACAGTTAGTACAAACTTGACCTCACGTGTCTGCCAGTCTGTTGTCCATTAGACTTGTCTTTGTGTAATGCTCGGCTGGCTGTGTGAATGTTCAACGCCTGATCAGTAGACCACCAAATCAACATATTAGAAATAGAGAGGGGGTGGGGGTACGTCAAAACACAACTGTCTTGTATCCTATTCATTATGTGTGACGACGACATGTTTCGGCCACTGTGGGCCATCTTCAGTTCACGCAAAAATGTATATAGAGGAAAACTATACAGAGTATGATCATAGTATAGGTGCATATAGGGCCTACTACTTATATATTACAATCTAGTTAAATGCACCATTTGTAACACTAGGTATTACTTAATTATATGTATATATACATACATCGAATTCTTATAATCTACTTAGGAGAGGCACTTTTAGCCCAATATGTATAATCCAACCAACAACGAGATCTCGTTGAAGGTTTAGATTATGCACCTATAATCTGACCATACTCTGTATAGTTTTCCTCTATATACACTTTTGTGACTTGAAGATGGCCCACAGTGGCCGAAACATGTCGTCGTCAGCATAATAAATAGGATACAAGACAGTTGTGTTTTGACGTACTCCACCCCCTCCCTAATTGCTTGTAACACAACAGGGATGTTGCACCTAAAGATTATTAGAATTATTTCTTTACCCTTATAGCACCAGAGTTGCAGACATACTTTTGCATGGAGCCAAATTTAAGTTATTTAACCTACCAATCTGCAGTAGTGCCAGAAGTGCTTGTGTTCCCATCAATTAAGTTTTAGCTATCTACCTGGCATTTTCGCACAGCTGTGCAGTTCCCTTTTGTGACTGCAAAAATTTCTCGACTGTTTGCATCTCTAAGACAGTTTCTCAGGTTTGATTTTGTATGTTTAGGCCTAATTGTTGGGAATAATTTTACGCACGAACATGCACTCTAGCTAGCCTGCTTTCATAAATGCATGAAAAACATATCATAAAAGACTGCTGGTACAAATGGTCTTCCTGATGATGGACACATGATGTTCGAAACATGTAGAAGAAACAAGTAATTGAATTAGAACATTAATTTGAGAAGTACGCATTTACTGGTTTCCGTTACATAGCTATATAGCATATGTTTTGAGAAGTTGAATTTTCGAAGTACACGTCACTAGGTAACACACTTCTCATCAGTGGTGTTCGTCACGACGACATAGCGCGTTGTTAAGTCTACTCAAGACACACAGTATAGGGCAGGCCTCAGTTTAGTTCAAATGGCCATAAAATAAGCGCACGACAAATACTGCAACATGCACGGGAGTTCGTAGTACTTGATCCTAATCGACGTCACCCGACGCTAATGTTTCCGACGATTTTTGCAAAGTTTCCATAAGACGACCATTGTACCACCTACTGCACTTGTTTATGCAAGTCCTAAGAACCGTATAGACACCAACCAGTTATAATGCCATAATTGCAGCTGTGGAAGGATATATACATGGATAAGCGCACGCGATATCGCACTGGAACTGGGAGTGTCCCGACCAAGGTTCCTCGAAGTATTTCTTGATGATCATTTGGTTCCGTAACACTGATCGCGGAACGTACATCTGCTGCTTGACGATCGCCCTTCACACTTGATGAAATGTAACTATGAGGCACACCGGTTTGACCATTGGATACCTAACGTCAGTTTACAGTGAAGTATGTCTAGGAAACTAAGCGTCATATCACATATTGTACAACATTTTACGGTGACGTTTGTCTAGGAAACTAAGCGTCGTATCACATATTGTACAACATTTTACGATGAAGTTTGTCTAGGAAACTAAGCGTCGTATCACATATTGTACAACATTTTACGGTGAAGTTTGTCTAGGAAACTAAGCGTCATATCACATATTGTACAACATTTTACGATGAAGTTTGTCTAGGAAACTAAGCATCGTATCACATATTGTACAACATTTTACGGTGACGTTTGACTAGGAAACTAAGCGTCGTATCACATATTGTACAACATTTTACGGTTACGTTTGTCTAGGAAACTAAGCGTCGTATCACAAGTTGTACAACATTTTACGGTGAAGTTTGTCTAGGTCTATACCTGTGTGTATGTTTTACCGATCCATGCTGCGCCAGGACGTGTTACGCATGAAGGGTTAGACGCCTGTCTGTCGCCGCGGAGACCCAGACTCTGTTCCAGTCCACGTCATATAAGATTTTCGGTGTACAGAGTGGCAGTGTGGCAGATATATCTTTGATTAATTTGGTTCCCCTCTGTTAGTATCATTCCAGTAACGCTTCTTCCTCATACTTCATTTATCTACCACCTACTTGACGTCTTTAAGTAAAACCTCGTTTCCTCTCTATAATGTGCCCTGCCTCTCGCATTCTGAATCTATGTGTGCACTGGAGCGTTTCTGTCCCTCCTGGAAACATTTTTGCGAATGCTTTTCCGAAAGAATCGTAATGTTATTGCTCTGAATGTTTCAGGCGATTCCAAATGAGTGATTTTGAAGGACTTATTTCAGGAATATTAAATAGTCATTCTTGGCTAAATCAAGCGAATGCAATGAATATTCTAACACTGGCTCTTGAATTTTGTGTAAAGCCTCTTTATCGAAGTGTTACATGGGAAAAATGATCGTCAGGCCAGTGATTTTTCGAAGAAAACTCTGTCATAGGCATCCCACAATTTGCATACAGGATTATTTATTTAATTACATGGAGAAACAAATTTGTAGTGGAAATTCCCTTCGTATGCAGAAAAGGAAATCAACTTGATTTTGATGTTTGGTTTTAAACTTTTTTCGACCTCAGAGACGCTTGAATTCTCCATTTGGAGCCTTCCGTATTTTATTGATAGGTTTTACTGGAACATTCGTAATCTCATCATTTAATATGTCTTTTCAAAAGATCTGTTTTATCCAGCAGTTTTAAACAGTGTGTGAAATGCTCTGTTCTCAAAATGTCTGTGGCTTAGGAACATACTGCCGCGTCGATAAAACGCTTACCTGAGCCCCCTCCCCCCCAAAAAAAAAAAACTGCATGTCAATGACTGTTTGTTGCGAACAGCTGAATCATGTAGTAATATATTTCGCCACGCGCCAGCTAACTAATGATGTCAGCCGCTGTGTTAAAACATTGGCCCGTTTATTCGTACGACCTCGTAGTTCCTGTTTCAGCCATTTTGTTTTAATCTGTTTTCTATTGCAGGGATCAGTTAACTTGTTAACGGAGGTTCCTAAACTGTATAGCTGCAGTCGGCACGGTCTGACCACTGCTCACATCGGAATGGCCAGGCGGCTTATTTCCCTCGCAGATACATTTAATCTACTGAGAATATATTTATAGATTCGGTTACGGTGGGTAATTCTGAAAAGGACAGAAAACGCTCGACGATGCATACGCAATACTTCCCCACTTACCAGCGTTGCCTCTTCGTCCCCTAGCCAACACCTGGCAAGAAATCTGGGCACTGCTGTAACTGTCTGGTTGCGCTTACACATTTCCAACACGAATACAAAAATTATTAAAAAATTGAAAAATCTCTGTTGGTTGTTTGTCGGTTTGACTACTTTGCTTAGCACATTTTTAAAGGTTCTTACTGACAAAAAATATTTCGGCCATAAGAGGGATGAATTACATTATTCCTATGAAGCGGTCTGTGTGAAGTTTCTCGTATTAATTTATCCCATGCTATTACGGCAGAGAATTTCTCAGAAGCACAAAACTCAGTGAACACCTGCATAAATCTCGTTCTGTCGTATAATATAGCCAAAGCAATAAATCCTCCGAGAGTGGTACAATAATTGTATGTTGCACGAACAAATATTAACAATAGAGCCGTATCTCTCAAGTGTATTTTTTCTTACTGTGCCATTCACATGCAAATGCATTCTGTAATAAAATTTCTTTAATTCTACATGTGCCTTCTGAAGTTTATTCTTCTAGACAAGTAGTGATTTCTGTGGGTGTCCGATGTTCTAGCTAGTTTAGGTGCATCAAGTTCCGATTCTAAATATATCGGCTTTTTACTCGGTGTTGGATACAAGGGTAATGTCAAATGCAAATAAATCATCCGAGGTTAAAGCCAAATACAAGTAAATCATCCAAGGGTAATGTCAGATGCAAGTAAATCATCCAAGGTCAAAGCCAAATGCAAGTAAATCATCCAAGGGTAATGTCAGATGCAAGTAAATCATCCAAGGTCAAAGCCAAATGCAAGTAAATTATCCAAGGGTAATGTCAGATGCAAGTAAATCATCCAAGGTCAAAGCCAAATGCAAGTAAATTATCCAAGGGTGATGTCAGATGCAAGTAAATTATCCAGGGGTAAAGTCAAATGCAAGCAAATCTTCACGGACTACCAGCCGCATCATTTAAAGAGGGGCCAGACCGTTCAGAAATTTTGTATCTCCAAAATCCGGGAATGATATTGGACCGTTGTTCCAAAATGACAGTTGTTGTTAGCCCGAAATATAATTTTGTTTACTTTATAACTGTGAAGACTGTACGTATAATATAGGCTGGAGTAGTGTCCGGGCTGCAGCCCGGACACTACTCCAGCCTACCAGCACCTAACCTCCAACCTACAGCAAACCAAGAACGAAACGACCAATGTGGTAATAAACATCATAGTCGCGAGCTCCTGATGATGTGCATAGTAGTGCCTGGAACATGTTGAGCCTATAAGAAGTACAATAAAATAATAAGTGGCATCTAGTTGGTTTTTATTCTTCAGTTACCCACGGACTTGTTTAAGGGCGAATATAGATTGAGGGTGTGTGAGAAGAGGCTGCTGATAAACATATTGTACTAACAAGAAAAACATATTTGGTGACAGGAATATGTAAAAAGAGAATGTATTTTGTGATCCCCATCAAATAGAATTGCAGTGGAATA
>Ga0123352_10021740_pt1 | contig 10225 bp, 4 predicted proteins | sample TergutLab28metaG_FD_89700 | JGI IMG/M metagenome (GOLD analysis project Ga0123352, IMG submission 89700) | Labiotermes labralis P1 segment gut microbial communities from Petit-Saut dam, French Guiana - Lab288 P1 | ecosystem: Host-associated > Arthropoda: Insects > Digestive system > Gut ...
ACATCTCCATCTAGTGACGTCGCAGAGAATGCGTGGCGGTATACCGGTACCGCACAGTAATCAACTGCAGGATTTACTTTAATGTAGAATTGGGACAGTCTGCCCTGCACCCGTTCCCGGCTGTAATTCTGGAAGAATTTGCGTCAGCTCCGACAGTCACTAGCGCTCTTAGACCACGTGGAAACTTTATGTAAATGAAGAAAAATACTTCTGCAAAATACAAATATTGAATCACCGTGTATTTGTGGAATTCATATGATTCTAAGGTAAAAGAGAAAATATTTTCCTGTATAACAACAGCAGTATGAATTTTCTATAGTTTATGACGAAAAACTCTAAGAGAAACAATTCCCAATTTTTCGAAATCCCTTATAACAAACTGCAAAACCCAAAGTTCCTTTGAAAATTCTGGCCTTCTTACAGGCAGTTGACATGATGTCACCGTACTAACTTTTGGTTCTGACTGAATGCACTTTAAATACAATGCTGAAGGACGACACTTCTGAATTTCATTGGTGCTTCGTCTTCAATCATTACATTTTACTCACAACAGTATTCTTCACGACACTTGCTTGACAAGCAAAACAATGCACCCTGCCCTGATGAATAAAGTGTGCAATCAATGTATACTGATGTCTACAATTTGGTTGATGTGCCTGCAAAAGTGAACTTATACAGAGCAGAATGGGGATTGTCGATATTGACTCATATTTCTTTCATATATTTCTTTGTGCAATTTTCTTAACGACTTTGTCACTAACAGAGAGTGAAAGAGTAGAAACTTCACGATATGAAATAAAATTGAAAGAGCAATTTAAGCAAAATATGTCATAAGCTAATATGAAATAATATCTGTGCACGTGCTTGGAAATTTGGCACAATATAAAGCTAAGAATGATTGTACTCACAAAGAAACGACGTTCAGATATCTGTCGGCCTTCAGTCAGTAAACGCTTTGGTAGAAGAATCGATGCGTCATAACTGAGCGTCACTGTGTTTATTGTGCAAGGGGAAAGAACGCTCAAACAGAATATACATATTACTAGATTTCATGAAATGCAGGGTTTAAAAACAACATGCTTCCATTTATCTGATTATATTTATAAAGTCACGAAAAAAATTAATATTTTGTGTCATTTAATCGAGAGTTGATTCAAGTGTAGCGTATAATTTCATGTTGAAGAGAGAAAATTTAATTGGTACCACACACTCTCTACATATTTAGACGAAGTTTCACATAAACCAGTATCGTTATAAAGGAGATAAAAATTCTTTCATTGTACCACCAAAGCGTTATTTTATATTGCCTTCCGAATCATGAAATTGGAAAAAGTTTATGACAAATTGTACGAATAATATAATTTTAACAGCCACTCTGGGTAATGAGAAACATATGTGTCTTGTGTTTCTTTTATGTTTTGTCTATCTGATACATTCCGCAATTGAATAGAAGATGGTCCGCTACACATCTGTATTATCGAACACACATTACGTGATAAACACAAACCACGGTCTACAGAAATTAACATAAATTGAATAACACGCTCAAAACAACAAACTGAACTCACACTTGTGTCCTTCTGACTTGTATTGTAACATACAATTGAAGAAGACAGATATGGCTACCAATCAGTTATCGCTGAATTCACCTGCTTCTCTTCTTCCTACGAATAAATTTCTAAAGCCTATATTATCACTAAAGAGAGACCACGTGAAAGAGAAACAGTGAATCTATACAGGAAAATTTTACATTCTGCCAGAAATATATTTTGTAAGACGAAATTATCATTTCATAATGTTACAGAAATATATCACTTCCTTGTTCAGCCAGACGAGCAAAGGACGTCAGAACTGCCTTCGCTTATGTTGAATTACAACTTACTTGCAGTTACGACGAAGCTAGCAAAGTGTTATTGCACGTGTCAAATGTTACTGTGAAGAAATGTTTTAAACTTGTCAAGAAATTCCGGGCATTTTAGGGGAACAAAATTTTCATTACCGTATCCACATGTATCCGCCTTCTGTCCCAATCCTGATCCAGCTCGAACCAGTCAATAACCCTTCATACTACTTACAGAATATCCATAATTATATCATTTTCCATCTATGCCGTGGGCTCCCAAGTGGTAACTTTCCCTCAGGTTTCCACACAAAAACCCTACATACGCCTCTCCTTTCCCCCATATGCGCTACGTGCAACACCCATCTAACTCTTCTTGAATATTTTCGAACACTATTTTGTAAAGAGTACAAATCATTAAGCTCTACTTTATTTACTTTTCTCCAATAACTTGTTATCGCGTTCCACATAGACCCAAATATTCACCTCAACACCCTAACAAAGACCCTCATCCTACGTTCTTCCCCCAATGTCAGCGACCATGTTTCACGCCCTTACGAAGAAACTGGCAAAACTATGATTTCTATATATAAATATTCAAATTTTTTAATAGGAAGCTGGAAGATAAAGGATTCTGCACCGAATGAGGAAATGTACTCGTACTATCTGACTTAAACTATTTCTTAATTTCTTCCTGAAGAGAATTTTGATTTGTCGGAGTTGTTCCCAAATATTTGAACTATTCTACACTTTCAAAAAATATTATCGTTTTCATGCCGTGACTTCGTCGTGCGTTCTGATCTCGAGACATGATCATGTGTTTAGTTTTATCAAAATTCAATGCCCCTACTCACGAAAACTACAACTTTTGGGGTTTTCTTTAGAATATTTTCGCTTCGGCGCAATGTATTAAATACTGTGCATAAACCAGAAGCTGATACATACCGTTTAATTTCATGCCATTCTGTTTCACCTGAACCCTCCGAATTCTGTACTGTGAAGCAAAGATGAAACGAAGTGGAGATAAAGCAACTTTTTTTCAAACCATTCACATTAGAAAACATGTTGGACAAATGAATTCCTGCACGAACAACGCTATAGGTTATATTCAGAAAATTTTCATTGGCCTTGCCAGTTTAATTGTGAAATCAAACTGAATGAGAATATTATACAACAGCACCCCCCCCCAAACCGTAACGGAATCATGAGTGTTTACCGCTCTTTTTTTGTTCCTATTTGGAAATTGTATTGTTGATCTACTTTAACCATTTAATTTAGACAAGCAATGTGAAAACGCACACAGTTTTAATAAAATATGTATCATTCGAATCGACTCAACTCCATAAATAATCTGCAGAACAAAATTAGTAAAACAACATCCAAATTTCTACTCTCCGACGTATTCAAGTGCGTTCCGCTAAGGCCTATGTCAACCAGTCTTAAGCGATAACGAACGCTAAATACAGGCACAGTGTATATTTGTACTAAATGTCTACGAGAGATGAAGTGCATATAAGGAAATTTACTGCAGGTTGAAAAGTTGTGGGAAGGTGTGGAGATGCAAAAACATGAGAACATATCTTTAGTCAAATGTAAGTCTATATCATATTAAAGAAATTTTAAATATTACGGCCGCCGATTATCTGATTGCAGCGTCTGTTTATGTGTTGTATCGAAGCAAACACCCTCACATAGCGACAGTGTAATTTGTGCTGATTGAGTTGCAAAAAATCAATTCAGATATCAGCCATTTGGTGCCATTCGGCACAGATCATTGCCAGCAGCAGAACCATCTACAGAAAGTGGAAGTCCACTAAAAGAAATGGAATGCAACCTTCTGCCATTTTATATATTCTGGACAATTAAATATATTCCGTGTACACAATCAGTTTTGCCAGAACTAGAAATTATATGCAATTGACTTAAATATCACACTTATTTTCCTTTTCCTCAATTTGAGCATTGGAATGAAGACTAAAAGTATAACAGATTTTTGCTGAATTTGACGAAGCTCAGTGTATATGTTAACTAGCCTACGGTTAGGAAGAACGGGGTTCGGTTCCAGTAATTTTCTAAGAGACCTTACTTTCCTGAAGTCCATCCTTTCTGGTTGTCACGATATGCCTCGAATTCAGTGCGTACCGGTGGTCCTTTCTGTGGGGAAATAGACGTGGAAATTTGAAATTTGTTACCACAAGTTTTATACATCTATAAAATAGAAAGTTTGAATTACAGCGTAATTGTGTTTTTCACATTCATACTGATATATTTGTTAACTGCAATAGGGTTGACAACCGGTGGTCCTCAGAAAAAGTGCAAAATTTCCTTGTAGAACATGTTCTTATTCGTTATTATAAAATAGAGGTTTTACAGCGTGTTACGAGCTGACTCAATAGAACTCAGTGTACTCTCACTACTAAATAGGTCAGTGCGGGCCACATGGTGTTGATAGCTGTCTTCTGAAAGCGAAGTATTGTGTTTCTGTTCGAATATTTTCAAACTGGGGTATGTGGTGAACAAAATGTCGCTCTGTAATATGTTTTTTTCTCAGTACTTCGGTTCAAACCTGTCCCAAATATTACACAAACGCTGTATAGTCATCTTCATTAAAAAAAAACTCTTAAGCATTGCAATCATTCAAATTTCAATGTTCTTTCGGAAATTAATAACACTGTAACAAGTCAATATTAGCTTGGCACAGCGATGATTATTAATGTTCAGCAAATGAATATACTTTGGAAAAAATTATGTGAAAATTAAACTCTAAAGGCACTGTAAACCTTCCACAGACCGATGTTAATTTTATTCCTCAAAGTCACTAAATAAACATATGACGTACAGTGAGGCACGTACTGATATTTGTCATGCAGGACACTTGTCAAATAGTTACACCATTTAATCCACTGTGGTCACACAATTTTGCTCACAGCTGTGATCATGCTTCCTTTAACGTAGGCTGTTGATACGATATTTTGCAGCAATTATTACGTATCTGTATGTTCACTAAGAAATCTGTTAAATTTCATCCCATACATCACCCCACATCGTCAAAGCTACAAAATATGTTTCCATTGCTCACAAACAAGTGGTTTCAGTAGTTCTGATAAGAATGTAGTTTTGTAGGGTGAAAATCAAGATTAATCGGCACAAAATATTATACTGACACAATCACATGGGTTAGGGTATTGTAGAAGGTATAGAAGGGTTTCGCCCTCTTTATAGGCAATAATGGACCTAGGGCGAATAGAGGACCTCAGTACAAGATGGTTGTAGGTTGTCAGATACAGGACCCGGTGAATCCCGGTAACAATTTTAGCGGAGGCTTGGTGGGTCTCAGGAATGATCTGGAAGGGCGGAAAATCTCGTCTTAACAGGAACTGGATCCCGGCGCTTCCAGCCCGTAGTCAGTCGTTATATGTACTGAGCTACCCGACCCCTGTGTGAAAGAAATAATGTGTTCTAATACTGGGCTAAATAAAGGATTTGGAAAAAGTGTGTCTGACGCTCTTCATGTCATTGGGTGAAAAATATGGCTCCTTAGAATTTATGCAACAATATGACGTCTAAAATTTATTTCAGTGCTATTAAGTCCCATCTCTCTTATAACTACAACGAAGCAAACAAGATCTACCGCACCTGTCAGGTGTTTCTGTGAAGAAATATCTGTTGTGTGCCTTCGACACGTGCAGGTTATTTTAAATGCGTATTATAAAGGGGTCCACACGACTGAAAAAAACGAACTGTCGAGGAGCTGGAAGAATACGCCGACTGCAATTAGAGTGTCTGTAAGTAAACTTTATGTTACTTTCTTTATGTGGAGCTGCAAAGAAACTGATGGCTAGGGTGACTCTTTGTTGAGGTTCCTACATCGCACATAATTAGACACAGACCCACTAAGGAATAAATAATAAATTTTATCAGGATGTGTCTCTGGACGTAACCAATAACCTGCTAACGTGGAGAATACGTTGAGCTCCTAATAATATTAGCAAAGGGCAGATGGGATATAAATTGCCATTTAAAGCGTTAATTATCCAGCACGGTAAAACGATGTGACGCATAAAGTGTAAAATTGTAGGCTCTCTCCTGTCTAGCGATACAAAGTGTTCCGCGTTTTCTTTCGAATATCCATTTGCAGAAAAACCTTTACAGAACATAATATGCGTGTTTCGAACAGAACTGTAAAACGTGTATAAATACTCTTATTTTAATAATAATTGAGTGATATTTAATCATGGATGTACATATGTTTAAATGTAAACTACCTTCTTTTTTTGTCAGATTAAAATTATTTTTTAATTTTCTTGACAGATATTCGAAAATTAATTCAAACACGTTTTATCAAAAACCATCCAGTTGCAGAATGATTATTTCATGCTCACACACAGACGGAAGGATAAACAGACAGGCATAATGATGCTACAGTCTAATGTGCCGATCCTTTGTTAGATGTTAATGAAACACGCATTTTCTGGAGATAATTTAGATAATTCACCAAACATTTCTCTATAAGTTGTTAAGTGCCGAAGGACAGACAGAGAGTGGGACGGGTTTTATGAATCGAATTTCACAAGTCGGTACGCCATTACAAATTCGCTACATATAAACATAAGACCTGGGAAATTTCTGACCTTCTTACAGACAGTGGAGCCGATATCACATTACTGTATGTCAGGTCAACACAGCTACACATGCGGTCCCTTGATTGACACAAATATTTTGAGCTCGGAAATTCCTAATGCAAATAAGACGCTAGAGGTCAATCAATCTGAATTTCATTGCGTCATTGTCAGGTAACAATTCTTATTACATCACCACCACCGCCCTCCTCCCACTTCCAATACATTACAAGCTAAAGAACGCAAAGTGTTCTGACGAATACAGTGTATATAAAATAAATCCACTTATTCACTTCAATTGTCAACTGCATGTAACCGTGTAGGTACGAATGTTAGGATATCAAAGGGGAAAGGATGTAGAAATTTTATGGGAATTTAGTCTGAATCTAGCATCAAAGCGCTTCTGTGCTCTAACTTGAAACTGCTGTCCACGCAGAAATTTGAACAGGAAATTTGGCACAGGATGAAGGGAAGACCGACTTCTAAACGACGGGCAGGCTTATGTCCGTCCTTAACCAATAAACCTGTGCGAAAAGTGCCGATGTGCCATTTCTGTGCTTCACTAGGTTCACAGTGCGAAGGGAGAGAATGTGGAAAGGCAATTGACATAACACCTTTCCCATGAATTACAGGAATTAAAACCAACATGATGCTTACTAACTTTTTGGGTCTAATCGACGAGTTAGCTTCGATCTGCGAAGGCTGCAAAGTTTGAATTTCAGTAGTGAACAATTTTATTGGTATCAAGTGTGTGTTACTGTACTGACACGATTTCTAGAAACAATTAGCTCTTAAAACTCTACTTGCGTCTATATTTTATTTGTGCTTCAATTAACGATTTCTCGATGAAACATATCAGAATTAGTATGTTCGAGTAACTGAAGGATTTATGAATAAATATTTGTAATGATTTGAAAGAATCCATCGCTTTGTAATTAAATGTAGTCATTAGTAATTTCATGAACGGTCTATGAAAAGACGTACAAAGTCTAATCACACATTAGGCGAATAACCAAATTTACAAATTTAGAGAATTTGTCTGTTTTTTCAGTCTTTCTGATTGCAAAATTTCTGGCTCCGCTTGTCGAACAGCCATGAAATTTAATATTTCAAAATTTCTCTAATATCTGTTGAGGAAAATTAATTCCTTCGAAATCATTCAGATAATTCGGATATTTTATAAACGACATACAGCTTTTATCATACTAATCAGTCAGTTCTCCTTAAAGTAAGAAATTATTAAAGAATCAAGAATTATATTCTCTGTTTAATTTTCTTTTCTGAAACGGTGCCGTATTTGAAATAATGAGAAAGATAAGGCAGAGGAACGCACGTCAGGGGAGGGAATATATCACAGAGCATGGAATTTGCATTCCGGAATAAAATATTCTACAAAAAGGCAATCAGATTTTTTAACACAAATTTCTTTTTACAACAAGAGGAAAGCGAAAGTACCTGAGATTTAAGTTTATAAGCAATTTTCCTATTCTTTTATGGCCTTGATTAAATTTTGAACCAACCCTCCTTTACCAGCTGCTCGCGTAAACAGCTGGTCATATTCCCTCCACACAATTGCATGTGTGGATAACCGGATTCAAACATCTGAATGGATTAAACGATAATAATACGATTTATTAGAAGTTCAAGGCATTCCAAATAAGAAGATCCACTAACCAGAAGCATGTCACAAATTTCGTATTCTCACAGATTTCATTCCTCGAACTTGGTATGTGTTGTGACACTCCACCATCGTTATTGAGAACAACTTGACTTGCGCTGTTCTCAACTACGCAAGTCCTGAGGGAAACAGGAGCTTATTTACCATAAAACTTTTTTGATATCAGGTGGGTTCACAATATCCACTGTTTGTTCACTGTAATTTTAAGGCGATATATCGACATAATGTGTAAGACGGAATTGTTGTTCTCACATTTTTGAGGGTGAAAAATGATGTGGCATTTTATCGGGGTTTGACTCTAAATAATAAAATTAATTTATCCAATTTCTTCCGCTTATATATTGCCTGTATTATCTAGATAGGGAGAAGTCACAGACTTTGTGGGCTACAATTTACCCACTGTAACACCGATTGATAAAAGATATGTTTTGAAATGAAATTATATTATAAAATAAGAGACCTTTGTTACATGCACTTCTAAATTCAAAGCTAAATTCCCGCATTATTTCAAAACACAGGTGATTTTATTAGTTCTCCAATGCAGGCACACATTTCGAGATCCAAGAAACGAAATTCCACTAGAAAATATGAAATATAAACGTAGGAGAACATGCCCCTAATTTTTCTGAACGAAATTAATAAGCTTTATAATGTACATAAATCCCTAAATCGAATGTGGAATATATAAAAATTAGAAGATCACGGGGCAATTCTTAGAGCATTGACATAGAACATCTAATGTGAAAATAATTTCCAAGTGTGTAACATAAATTCTTTAAGAACATCTGTGATCTAAAAATTTTATATGAATAAATGCGTGTCTTTTAGTGTACTGCTGAGAACAGAGTTCATGTTTCATGTAAGCCAATAACTAAACGTTAATGCTTGTTAAGCGCCTTATAAAATTCGCTAGGTTTTTCGTACTATGTCAAAGACCCTAACGTTGTCATCAACTACATTATTCGTATTATGTGTTTTTATTTCTGCTATAGCGGTCTTTCAAGTTTAAAAAAAAAACTGAAAACATGACACACAAACAGTCCAAATTTATCTCTTTCTCCGCATATAAGGTTTACGCAATTCCTTTAATTACATTGATAAAGCACCAAAAAATGTAAATTTAAATTTAACGTAATATTGAAACGTTATTAGCTTTACACCAGCAGCTGACACTCTACATGTACACGTGCTGGCACATGTATTGAGAAGAGGAAATATATCCTTCTACGTACATTTTAACACTATCATTAATCCTCGCATTTTCTAGACTGTCAACCACAACGGGTGAAATGTTAAAACAGGGCTGTTCACAATTTTACGTATAATAATGTGTGTCTAATTCTAAACTTATTTTCAATAGCGCACAACATCGCCTTACATTGTATGGCAATGCAACAAACTGGAACGCTACTGGATGTGACCAAATTATCGAAACAATCAGTAAGTTCATGCTAAAGTGTTTCACAAACAGTGTCATGACGTCAAATGGACAATGTAACGATAAAAGTAAACATTTCATTTTATATGAAATACAGATTTTGAGGGAAAAATGAGATATTTTGTGACTTTCATTGGGCGGTGGAATTAGCTATCAGTAAAATTTCTCAAAAACCATTCAATATTTCACACACTATTCGTTTTATGATAAGTTTAACTCAATCCAGATATTGACGACCTCTGAAAGGGTAGTGATTTTGCTTGAATTCACAGCGGTATTTACTCTAATAATATCCTGGGGTTTAACAAATTACGAAGTGGAATATGGAGAGTAAGTATATAAGGGCAGGGGAGGGGTTGAAGGAGCGTTGAATTGTGTAGCGTGTAATCTAAATCTGTAGGCGGATTGGTGGGACAAGAAAACTGAAGAGAGAAGAGAAGAAATAGGAGGATTTTGGATTGCGAATGTTGTGGCACAGAATATCAAACAATCTGTGCAATTAGTCAATATACATTATCTGTTAATTTCAATGAATTCATAAAAAGACAACATTTTTGACTCCCTGTTTGAGTAACATTTTACCCTTTGTTAAATGTGCATGGTTTTCTCTCCTCACTGGCATAATGCACCAAACAGGTTAATAGATAAGT
>Ga0123352_10021744_pt1 | contig 10224 bp, 6 predicted proteins | sample TergutLab28metaG_FD_89700 | JGI IMG/M metagenome (GOLD analysis project Ga0123352, IMG submission 89700) | Labiotermes labralis P1 segment gut microbial communities from Petit-Saut dam, French Guiana - Lab288 P1 | ecosystem: Host-associated > Arthropoda: Insects > Digestive system > Gut ...
AAGTTATTTAAAATTTCGTAAGGAACCCTTAAGGAAAGCCTTAGGGTGGTTTATGAAGTAATTTTTTACGTACCCTAGTCCCCCCCCCCCCCGACAAAGTTTCTCATCTCGTTTGCAATCAAAAGATCAGCGACAGTGGAATTAATACAGATATCATCCCTGAGTAGAGTGGTTTGACATCATCGTCTTCGTTCCTTGGTTAATACCAACAGGACATCTCTAAAATGAAGTATTTTTAGTTCATTAACGTAATTTTTTTAACATTCATAGGTCCGTGCATCGCTAATATATTCGCAGATTACATCCAACAAGATGCGACGTTTCACAATTTATTTCTGTAAGATGCTCTACATGTTTCAGACGGGTTGTCCGTCCATCATCAGGAGCTAAAAATTGCACATACAGTGTCAGGTATTGGTCACATGTCTGACGCTGTATGTTGCAGTTTTGAGCTCCTAATGATGGATGGAAAACCCGTCTGAAATATATAGAGAATCGTACAGAAATAAATAAACTGTGAAACGTTGCATCTTGTTGGTTATACTCTGCGAATTGATTAACGTAATAAGAACTCACAGTTCAGCTACAGCTAAGAACAAAAATGTTGTTCGTTTAGTGGTAAACGACAGTAAGTTCGTCATCTTGTGACTTTGTACGTTTTAATAACAATATATAGGTTTTTTAAAATTTAGTACTTTTTATCCGCAGGGATGTGTTTCGTATGATTTTGGTTTATAATATGTTTTCCATGTAAGAAAATTGCGGCCTAGAATAAATATCAGTTATTATCTAGATGCATTTTTAAGTGAATGCCAAATGAAATGCCTCAGATATGGAATTAAGAAAGAAGTCGTGTCCTATTTGAGGTTATTATGCAGTGTGTAAACAAGGATTTCCGAGCTGGAGCCACAAGTCCTACTTTTGCTCTGCGCGTTTCTGGTCCAACTTATATCTCCTTGTTATATTTTTATGCCTCGACAACCCTAGTGGGCCTAGGTCTTCTCCTTATCGAAGTTTTGAGATCACACTCAGACAAACCACACTCGGTAGAAATTTGTCTGGACGAGTGGTCAGCCCAACGCAGAGACCACTAACTGAAAACAAACACTCACAACAGACAGACATCCGTGCCCCCGGCAGAATTCGAACCCGCAATCCCAACAAGCGAGCCGAAGCAGACCCACGCCTTAGACAGCGCTGTCACCAGGTTCGACTCTTCGTATTATTGTTCTGTCTTATTTGGGCGTGACGGAAGTACGCATTGTATTTACACTGAATCGGTGGGACAGAACCTTAAATTTGCTGTACTTCCACTCGTAATTGTCGACCGACCCACCCACAATCCTTCGGTCGCAAAGTATGGTTAGTAAGGAAGTTTATGAACTGGTCTCCATGTCATATTTCACTATTTCACATGCTTAATTACGGTGGTTTATTAGCTGAAGTTTAAAGTGTTACACCGTGCCGGATGGTAACTATATTTACCGGTCAACACGACGCAACATCCCAAAATACTTGAGTCTTTACTAGGACCGCTGTGAGAGCCACAAATCTCGCATAGTTCTCTTATCATAGTATAGAAAGTACAAAAATATGCGCGCAGGGACGCCAAGTTATTCTTTTACAGTCGACGGAAAGTATTATCTAATAAATATTTGCTGGTTTTTTTTTTCAAGATGTAGTACTGTGTATGATTTTAGAGCCCTTAAGTAAGTGGTGTATGTGGTACCCACACCTCAGAAGTTTGCACATCCACCATGTTTTTGTTACTATTAATTGTAGAAAATTATCGAGTAATGGTTTGTGTCGCCTCGAATGTTATGATGTGTGGACCAACTGTCGTGAGAAAAAAAAGGTCTTTTCATTAAAAATCTGAAACACAAATTCATAGAGATTGCAATTGATCTTACAACCCGAAATTTTTTCAATTTTTGGAAGAAACATGTGCTAAAATATCAGCAGAAATTTCGTACTTATAACTGTCATGGGAAGACACGTATTACACTGCACTGTGACGTCATTTTCGGTGTGATAGCTAGCCTCGCACATCATGCACACCAGTAAACACGTGTGCATGTCATGGTCCAAGCTGCTGTGTGGAGGTCTATAGGCCCACATGTATAAAAGAGCGGTTTCAATAGTCCGTTACTAATTACAACACAGTGTTATTATTAGTCGATTATGATGGACCACTGACGTTAGAACATGAAAATTGTCAAATTGTTGGTGCCGGCTTAGCTTAATGCCAGAAACAGTCTTGGCAGCCGCAGGGAAATTCGATAAAAGTGTGGCTTATCTGCTTAAATGACTTATTGAGAGAGAAGGTTATTCTGCTAGATTGAAACAAAGGATAATCACAAAAATGTATGAATACAAAAATTTAGAGAGAAATTTTGAATATCCCCCTACAAAATTATATTAATTTGGAGCTTGTGTTTTTAAAACACGCTAATTATAGATGCCGTCAGCAGAGTAGCTCAGACGGTATAGCAACTGAGCTACGGCCTGGACGTCATTTAATTGCCGGTAGTGGTCTGAGATTTTTCTCATTTCAAAAGCCTCCCTGACGGCTCTGTGTCCCACTCAGCTTCCTGTTCAGTGGGTACTGGGGTCTCCTTCCCTCAGGGCTAAAGTGGCCGGGACGCGAATTGTACGAGTCACCATTTAGTTCCAAGATTAAGAATGCTTGGAAGTTTACCTCCACTTTACCCCACGCGTCTTCACGGTGTGGTGCCTAAATAAGTGCAAGAATAACTTTAAATATTTTTCCTTTTCAAATGTACATATCTGTTCTTACACACAAACCACATTTATTCAGTATAACACAAAATAATTTTATTTTAACTCAATTGATTAGCCTAACATGTACGCGGGATGGCTGCCGTAAGGGTTTCTCTTCGTAAAGAACTTACTGTTCAACAGGTAATTATTTCAAAACTGTTCGGGCCAAAGTTTCATTTGAAAATATAAATTGTGTATTCGCACGCAGTCTCTTAAATGCACAGAGCTAAAATAAGACACGCATACAACTTTCCATATCTGTTATACGTGACTTAGATACTACAGGTGTCAAAGATTTACGTTGATATTTTAAATGTCGATTTGTATTTCAGACTTCATATAGCGTAATATTAATGTTTGATATTATCGTGCGTGGGCGAGAAACCTGACGCGAAGGGGTCACTTTGGAAGGTGGTAGGATAATATTGAAATGAAAGTTAAGTATGCTGCGTTGGTGTGTATTCGCTTCTCGTCCCCCAAAATTTTTATTTCATTCACACACTTGTGTATCAGTCTCAAAGAAGGATAATATTGAAATGAAACTTAAATAGATTGTAGTGATGTGTATTCGCTGTTTATCCCCCAGCATCTTGATTTTATTCAAGCATTTGTTTATCCCTCTCAATCAAAGCAAACAACAGACCACAGGTACGTACAAGCAGGTGTTAGCAACCTGGTACAGGTACTTAGACTACCTCTTCCTAAAGGGCACACCAGAACAGGTTCCTCCCCCCCCCCCCTTCCTTCTTCCACTTAAATACGGGGGCAGATCTAGGCTACGAGAGGTTATGGTTTTATAAAACCTTGAGCCTACCTTCCTCTTTCAACTCCGAACTAATATCAGAAGCCGAAATCTTCCTGCGAAACTAATAGTCTATCACCTACTCCATCAATTCCCCTCTTTAACAATCCAAAAATCCACTTTGTTCATCGCTGATACTTGTTTTTGAACGGATGATAGTAATTCACACCACAGAACTCATTCTGTATAAAGTCCAATTTAATATTATTCTCTTATATAAAACTAAGTCTTCTAAGTGACCTATTCCGTTCTGGGTTTCAATTGAAATTTGTATGCGTTTCTTATCTCTCCTGTACGTTCTACGTTACACGCCCACTGCATTGTCCGTAATTTGATAGCCCAACAAATATTTGGTGGCGAGTATAAATCATGAATTTCCTAATCACATACTTTCACTCTGCTTGCTGTTGCATCCTCTCTCTCTTTGATTGAAATATTCTCCTCTGCTTCCTGTTTTCAAGCACCTTTATCTTTTGTTGTTCCTCCCGGGTGAGATGCCTACTCTTACAGGTGTATACTCGTAAAATAACGGGTAGAATATATTTTTGTGCGTTTTAATCGTTATGTTTTTTAAATGTCAGACAGCGGGAATGTCAAGAGTGCCCTCATTTATCCGCTTCTAATTGATTCGTGAAGTGAATGTAATTTGGATTGTTGCTGTTGTCTCCAAGGACCTAATTTTTATTAAATTTTTTTATGACTTGTTAGCTGTCCTCAGGTTAATGTACCGCTGATAGATTTAAAAAAAATCGATGAAGCCTCTCGTCAGCGTTTCCACAAGAAATCGCGAAAGATGTGTTTTCCTCTCCGTAAACGTAGCCTTCTTTGTGCGGCTTTCAGCGCCAACATGCGCAAATGCATAGAACACCGCATGTTCAGCCACTGGGTAAAGTGGATATCCTGTGTCTGAGGATCATTAAGTACAACCGGCATCAAAGTAAAGCTTCACGCATTGTCACTAGATGAAGGTGAGTGATCAGCTACGCATTCCCACTCCCTCCTCTACGGAACAAGGGTTCTCGCTTGCCACTGGACACGAGACTGGCTGAATTCCAGGGCCAGCCCCTGAACGGTGGCACAGAAGAATGCCGCTTCAGCAGGGCATCAAACGTAACTCGTCAAGTGCTTAATCATCCGCGTCACTGAAGTATGTAGGTAAATTCAGTATGCATAACGTGCGTGGTGTTTTGGAGTTATAATTAATACTATGTCAATTGTATACTTTATGTTCTAAGCTTTAAACGTATTAAAAACAGTGTCAGAATCTCCGAAACTACGTAGTTTTTCTTTCCACCCTCCCTTACTTTTTTTCAGAAGTTGCCATTCATAATCTGAAAGAATTCCCATCTTGAGATTTGATTTAATCAGTAGCTTGAGAGATGTAAATTCATATCCCTATTGTCTGCAGGCAAATGTTGATGGGCGTACTGTGAGATTGTTATGGGAGGTGGGGGATCTTCCTGCATCGCCCATTTGCCCACCCCTAGCATGCACAGATCGATGTTACGAGGAGAGGAGCACAACTTCTCATCAACTTCTAGCCCTCTCTTCCCAATCTTCGTTCTCTCCTGCAACTCTCCTGCTTCTTCTTTCTCGTTACGTTCTTCTCGAAATATCTTCATCTCACTGCAGAACGGTGGACAGCAGAATGTCTGAGCTTGTTCGTTCGGTTTTTTTTCTTCTTCTTAATCAGTCCCCATTCTTTGTACCAGTTCTCCTCGCTGCCTTTCTCGCCTTCCTCCTAGCTGTGCCTCTCTTTGCTACATTAGTTAACTAGGAAGAACTCTAACACGACAACTCCCAGCTTCAGCCTTCATTTGTTGCAGATCTCAATCGATAAACTTGATCCCATTTCCCTAAGCCATTACAAAGACTGCTTGGTACATAACACCGCCGTCGTTGTCACGATCACCATCAGTAACATTAGCAGTAGCGGTAGTAGTAGTAGTAGTAGTAGTAGTAGTAATAGTAGTAATGGTAGTGGTGGTGGTGGTGGTGGTGGTATTGGTAGTAGTAGTAGTGGTGGTGGTGGTGGTGGTGGTGGTGGTAGTAGTAATAGTAGTAATGGTAGTGGTGGTGGTATTGGTAGTAGTAGTAGTAGTGGTGGTGGTGGTGGTGGTGGTAGTAGTAATAGTAGTAGTAGTAGTTGTAGTGTTAGTGGTGGTGGTAGTAGTAGTGATAATAGTTGTAGTGGTAATAGTGGTAGTACTAGTGGTGTTGGTGGTGGTGGTGGTGGTAGTAGTAGTAGTAGTGGTTGTAGTGTTAGTGGTGGTGGTAGTAGTAGTGATAATAGTTGTAGTGGTAATGGTTGTAGTACTAGTGGTGTTGGTGGTGGTGGTAGTAGTAGTAGTAGTAGTAGTAGTAGTGGTGGTTGTAGTGTTAGTGGTGGTGGTAGTAGTAGTGATAATAGTTGTAGTGGTAATGGTGGTAGTACTAGTGGTGTTGGTAGTAGTAGTAGCGATTCCGATAGAAGTGGCAGAGCGAAAGGCTTGTACATTCTTGTACTGCTTACGATATTTACTAACAAGTTGCGTTTCTACTCGTGGCTTTGTGTGAATTTTACGTTGGCTCTGTCCTGTGTTGTGTCGTCATATCGCTCACTGAGTGCTATTGTGGTACAATCCCAAAATTGCCCATTTGGAGTTAATACTACGATTGAACTCAAACATATGTTAAATACGTCCGACAATGCCGGCACACTTCTTAGTTGAAACTTTCTCCGCTAGATATCCTTATTATCGGATGCAGTTATAATTATGAGCTCAGTCGTAGTATGAACTCAAAACGGCAATTTTTGGGTTGTGCCACTATTGCATTCAGTGACCTACATGTACCCTAAGCAGAGGCCTTGCGATAGCCCTAGTCCTGCAAACAATTAATTTTACTATATTTTAAAGAATCTCTTCTGAATTAATTCCGAATCCGGTCAGAAACCCTTGCTCGCAGTTAATGCTACTGCCACAGCTATTACTACGATTAATGTTACTACCACTACTATTGCTGTTACTGCTATTACTACTACTACTACTACTACCACCACTAATAATAATAATAATAATGTGACTCTAAGGTTTTCTATTTGATAAACAATATGTATAGGAATTCACTCTACTCTCTGATTAGTGTTGTGGGGCCTATCCGTTATGATGGTTACTCTACTGACTGACTAGTCTTGTGGGACCTATCTGTTATGATGGTCACTCTACTGATTAGTGTTGTGGGGCCTGCCTGTTATGATGGTTACTCTGCTAACTGATTAGTATTAGGAGGCCTGTCTGTTATGATGTTCACTCTACTGACTAATTAGTGTTGTGGGACCTATTTGTTATGATGGTCACTCTACTGATTAGTGTTGTGGGGCCTATCTGTTATGATGATCAGTCTACTAACTGATTTGTGTTGTGGGGCCTATCTGCTATGTTGGTCACTCTACTAACTGTTTAGTGTTGTGGGGCCTATCTGGTATTATGGTCACTCTACTAACTGATTAGTGTTGTGGGCCTATCTGCTATGATGGTCACTCTACTAACTGATTAGTGTTGTGGGCCCTATGTGGTTGGTGTATACTGTGTTAATTTTATCATTGTTGTTGCGCCTGCACGGATGATGTTCGTTTACTCTGTTCATTTAATTACTGTTGTTGATACATACTCTGTTAATTCCATTATTTATCGTACTGAGGCATGCGTATCACACCCAGTTCTTAAAGAGGATGTGATTTTGCAGCTTGTGCTGAACTGTACCAATAAAATGGAGTGTAACACTGTTGATCCACCCACCTTCAAGCCACAATGCCTTCACTGTATCTAGAAACAGAGGAGAGAGCTGTCAAGTAATACGCGAATACGTTATTCGAGATTGAAACGAGAAATCCGTTCTCCTTGTGTGAAAATGTTTCCAAATAAGGAAAGTTCTTGCATGAGTCGTGTTTCTTGTTACACGATGCAATTTCAGTACGCAGATCGACATCAACTTCTCAGTCGCACATTACAGATGCCAGGATATGCCGATTGGTCTTACATAATTACATTTTGCAATATGTACTTGGTTTTTAAGAATATGAATTTATGAAATGTGATCTTTGGTTATGACACCGTACAGTTTTTTAGGTAGTCGCCAACATACTCCCTCCAGCCTCCAGTTACCTTTTGTGTGAAAGATTTAGGCATTTTATCACTCCCAGACGTTGGTAACACTTGTATCGCTACACCATTACGTAACACGATCAAAATAAGATCACCTTTTACCCCAAAAAGTCATGCCTGTTATCCCAGCACCACTACGCAGTAATTGCAGAAAATATCCAGCCTAACTGCAGTAATAAAGAATCTCTTAATTCTGATTAACGTTTACAGGCCCTACCTGTTTTTAAGGAAATCACCAATATAAATTTCTATACACAAATGCGCAGCACATTTTTTATCCAAATCATAAACTACATCCGTGGGATTGAAAAAATTTAGTATCCAACCAATGCACAATATATAATATGTAGATACAATTAAAATTACAAAAATATTTTAAAAGTGCTCCGAAATGTTTCGGATCACAGAGGATCCATCATCAGGGAGCTTTGTGCAGTGCTTGGCTAAAATGATAAAAATGGCTCTATCGTGTCCGTTGGCATGGACGTAGTCGGTGCTATGACAGCATGACAGCATATTCTGACCGGCTACGTCCATGTCAACGGAAACGATAGACCCATTTTTATAATTTTAGCCAAGCACTGTACAAGGCTCCCTGATGATGGATCCTCTGTGATCCGAAACATGTTAGAGCAAGTTTAAATATTTTTATAATTTTAATTGTATCTACGAATTGTATATTGTGCATCAGTTGGATAATAAAATGTTTGAATGTTATTGATGCACGATGCAAACATAAAGATACATACGTGGGCTTACACGTGACACTGAGTACATTATGAATACACATTTTCAGTTTTCCTTCTTTTCTCCTTTCTTTCTCATTTGCTTCTTCCTGTATCACATTAAACTGTGCTGTCTTCTGCATAGGCTTTATGGACGATCTGGGTTATTACGAATATTTCTTCTCAGCTTAAGAGAAGAAATTATAGCACAGAAGAAAACTGAATGAAAATTAAACGAAAAGTGTTCAACCCAAAATCTTTTCCGTTAATTTATTTTCGTTTACACGTCAATTACTTTTATTTTATTGGGCATAATACTAGGCCTGTGACGTGCTTTATTCTGTGTGCTCGAGAACAGAGGGCTTTTCCGATAAAAGCGGTTCTCAATTTAACTCTGGTTCCTTGTGTGCAAGTTTTCCTTTACGCATGTCTTCTTTGCTAGATCATTTGTGGAAGGGAGAGTTAAAAGTGGTTGTTAAGTACAAGGTAAATTTTCGAATAAAATCTGCTATCTTTTATAAGGTGCTGCCACTGTCCTATTATAAGGTCAAAATAAGGTATACGCAGTGGCGTACCCAGGAATTTTGTTCGGGGTGGGGGGGCTCAACAAATTCAGTTCAGGACAGAGGACAGAGAGAACGGGGATTTGGGGGCGGTAGCCCCCTAGTCAGGGGTTCTGGAGACAGATGTGATTCGGTACTAGAAATTTCATTTAATATGGTAATTTTTTAAATTTTTTATACTTTAAGACTATTTATGATGACAACCAATTTATTTGTCATTGCTAATGTAAAACAATTGCGAACCTAGGTACTTTTAGAATTTTACTGCCTTTTTCCGAACATCTTGGGGCGTTGGCGCCGTAAATTCAGCAATTTTTAACAGTTTTCACAATCGGGTTGAGTTTGGCACGATTTTGGAGGGCCTTCGGAATTTCGGGGGGGGGGGCTGAAGCAAACCCCCCCCCCTCGGTACGCCACTGGGTATACGTACTTTTTCTACTCTTAGACTAGGTATTGTAATTTCCGCGCAATAAATGTGCCGTGACGTAAAACAAGAAAGCTGAACTGTCCAAACTACTCCACTTCTCCCACTCTTCCGTCACCATAGCCGCAAAGTTGTCTGCTCTTCGCCACGGTACGGTTAACATTCCTTAGCAGTTGAAGTGCCCCGGAAAGTTCTCCCCTTCTTCCACGCCGACGTGGCACTGTTGCTCCGGACCCCACCGTGCCATTTACTGCCCACAGTGCTAACTCCAGAGAAAGTAGGAACAAGTTGTATTTCGCACATAATACGTTTGAGTGATGTCACCAGTATGGAGACACCCTAGGTGTGGCAGAATTGGTGACTATCCTTCCCCGTCTTCGGACAGCAACAACCTCTGCTACGACATAGATCTGAAAGAGTATTTTGTTCCTAGTTTTTTGTGACATCGATTTGCCTGAATGTCTTCTTCTTGTGTTTCTGCCATCGCTGGTAGATTCTGCCGCTTCCTCGCCGCCGTAACTTTCAACTTCAACTCCTTCGTGACCTTATACAGTATAGGCACATTTTTCTGGCTCAGGCTGTACGATGACCATAGAATGTCGACTTGTGTCATAACCTGCAGGTTGATAGAACACTTCTATAGAAATAAGATGTTGGCATAGAAATTAATCTTGTCTTGTTTTCGAATTTGTATGTATATTAAGATGCATCCGGGGGGGGGGGGGGGAACTATTAGTTCGGGTTCTGTTTTACTGGTTTGGAACTAGTTTGAATTCCTTCACCC
>Ga0123352_10021745_pt1 | contig 10224 bp, 6 predicted proteins | sample TergutLab28metaG_FD_89700 | JGI IMG/M metagenome (GOLD analysis project Ga0123352, IMG submission 89700) | Labiotermes labralis P1 segment gut microbial communities from Petit-Saut dam, French Guiana - Lab288 P1 | ecosystem: Host-associated > Arthropoda: Insects > Digestive system > Gut ...
CACACATACACACCCACACACACACACCATACACACCCACACACACACCCCACACACACACACCACACACACCTACACACACACCCACACCCACACACATACACACACCCACACACACACACACACACACCGAACAAAAGCACGTCATTTTGCCATCAATTTGGAGGGTATGCAAGTTGGAACAGTACGTCACTGGCAACTGTCTCAGCCAGCCACGCCTCGCGCCGTGCACTTGCTGCACTGCACTGACGCTCAGATCTCTGTTTGCTTTAGAATTTTAAGTCTACATTATTTCTGTTAAGAAACGGTACACGATTTCAAACAAATGCAAAACTTCCGTTGTTCTGGCAGTACGTATTAAATATTTAGGAACTCCGTAGGCTGCAGGGCAACACACAAACGGAAGACCGAATGTGCAGAACAGAACTGTGGGGCGAACCGTGGACGGCAAAACAAAACAGAAGGAAATCTTTGAAAAAACTGGATAAAGCTCACATTATGTCGCGAACTTGTACATGCAGACCCGGTGGAAAGTGATATGGCAAGGGGGTGAAACAAGAAGCTTGAGTCATAAAAGTCCATCCAAGAAGAGACGTACAGTACATTGAACTACGCACTAAATATTAATAGCGGTAGGGAGTTGAAAATACAAATATTTTGGAACGTGACGCCGTGTCAATTGGTACAATTTTACCGACTGTCGAGGAGCGTAGCGCCATCATCTTCAAGGTCCACCAGTCATTATTATTATTATTATTATTATTATTTAGTTCTGAAATAACTAAAGCGCCCCCGACTGCCCACTACCAACAACGGCGCTGTGCACCTCCCTGGAGGCTGAATGCCACAAGAAGTGCTTCTGATGTGCAGATTACTGCGGATGTTACAGAACTGCGCAAATGTGCGAGACACAGCGCTGGCGTGCGTCTACTAAGGAAGGAATACGCAAATCCACAGACGGTACTTCCAACGAACAGTGTAACTGTGTACTGTTGCTGTACCGTCTGCACCACCACATACTGCGACTGAAACTTTAAATGACATTCAAATTAAGGGATTATAGTTGCGTCATGTGATCAAAGAAGGAAGAGATAATAATAACCGGACTGTACCGCCGTACAGTGGAGACTGGATTGTGGCTAATCGTTGGCGGAAGGGTGATGAGACAGTCTGGTGACAGGACGCACTGCGCACGCAGCACCCGGTGTTTCCTGTCCCTTGCGACCACGTCCACACTGACTGCAGCTGTGGACATACTGCCAACAGAACAGCGGATGTTACAGATGAGGAACAGCGCTGCCTAGCAGCGACCACGTCCACATTGACTGCAGCTGTGGACATACTGCCAACAGAACAGCGGATGTTACAGATGAGGAACAGCGCTGCCTAGCAGCGACCACGTCCACACTGACTGCAGCTGTGGACATACTGCCAACAGAAAAGTGGATGTTGCAGATGAGGAACAGCGCTGCCTAGCAGCGACCACGTCCACACTGACTGCAGCTGTGGACATACTGCCAACAGAACAGTGGATGTTGCAGATGAGGAACAGCGCTGCCTAGCAGCGACCACGTCCACACTGACTCCAGCTGTGTACAATGTTACAGAGCTCAGCTGCTAACACCATGACACGTGCACAGTCCGCTCGCCAGGTGTTCCCCGTTATTTCGGCAGTATGGAACAGAACAGTGCGTGATGATACACGGTCTTAGCAGAAATGAGCAGTTGCGGGCCACACGGAACAGAACGTTGCTAACACCATGCTGAACGCACGCCAGCTTCGTGTCAATAACTGGCATTCTGAACTTCACAATTTCGCCCCATCCGCTCTCTGTCAAAGAGAAATTCAATGGTGCAAAACGCATCAGCAAAATAATAATAATAATAATAATATCGGTCTGTATCTCCGTTAAAACATAATGTGATATTGATGATGACAATTGTTAGCATCAGACTTTGGCCTTCTCAAAGGGCAGGCCTTAACAGTTGTAAGGCTACAAGCAGTACTATATTGAGGCCACGAGCAGCAGTCCATTGGATCGACCCCCTTGCCATCACAATGTCCCTCCCCATCGTCTAGCCACTGTGTTCACAGAACGCTGGAAGCGGCATCTGCGTCGCAACCTGCGGTAATGGCAAGCCGTTTGGGCTGCTGGCATACCAGATTGTACTGGAGGGTAAGAGCACAGTGGGCAGCAAAGCTGTCCATCCATGGGACTTCCTTCCGCACGCCATGCTACACAGGCAACCGCACAGCGGCAGATGGTCACATCAGCTGACAATAAATATCATGCAATATCTCATCATTTGCTTCATGCGATTGCCATGTAGTTACTGTAACAGCAGCAGCAGCAGGTGTACCGAATTAAAAATCTGAACTGACAGAAATGAGGGCTGTCGCATGGTACCATCCGCACCGTACACACGACCTATGCAGCGGCTCCCAAAACCACCACCCATTCAAAAACTCGGTGCAGAAATCCATATGTTTCAACTCAACATCTAATGCTCCTGATGATGGGCGTATGTACCCGAAACATATCGAGCTAAGAATACATCAATAAAATTAACGTGTTGCATAAAGTTGGCATTTCGCTTTATTTCAAAACAGAAATGGTTCAGGGCATTACGAATGTTGTTACAGCAATTTTTTACTTCACCTCCTATTATTATTATTATTATTATTATTATTAGCAGTAGTAGTAGCAGCAGCAGCAGCAGCATTATCGGTTGCTGTCGAAGCACACACTACCAACAGCCGCGACTGCCTACACCGGCTGTTTGCACCCCCTTCCCCTCACGTTAACCCGTACCATCTGCACTCTGTACCATACACTGTACCATACGCTGTACCATACACTGTGCCATACGCTGTACCATACCCTGTGCCATACGCCGTACCGTACACTGTACCATACGCTGTACCATACACTGTGCCATACGCTGTACCATAAACTGTACCATACGCTGTGCCATACGCTGTACCATAAACTGTACCATACGCTGTGCCATATGCTGTACCATACGCCGTACCGTACACTGTACCATACGCTGTGCCATACGCTGTACCATAAACTGTACCATACGCTGTGCCATATGCTGTACCATACACTGTGCCATACGCTGTACCATACACTACACTCAACCCAGCGAACCATATTTACAACGATCCTCCTTCTCCCTCTTCCCCTCTGTTCTGTGTACACAAAACTATTGGATACGTTTTGTTAAAAGAAGGCCAGTCTTTGATTAAAAAACACGTGGAGCAGAATCTGACCGTGTCTGTCGGAGTTACTCATTCTAAGAAGTGAGTGAGATATAATAAACAATCTGCGGACCTGCATGTAAAGTGGCAGCTATTCTTGGCCGACTTTAATGAAACTTGATTTTTTCTCAACAGTTTTTCGAAAAACACTCACATATAAAATTTCCAGTGAGAGCCGAGTTGTTCCATGTGGACTGATGGACTGACAGACATGACGAAGCTAAACTAATATTCCCTTTTCGCCTATTTTGTGAACGCGTCTAAAAACTGCTTGGCAATACGACAGGCACAAGTACGCTTACTCTCACTACGTGTATGAAAATCCGCCACCAAGAACAAGATAAAAGCCATACCAAGTCTCAGACGGTCAGTCGCCGGACTGCATGGGCCCGAGTTCTTCCCCAGGCCAGTCCATGTGACAGTGACACTGGGACAGGCATGTCTCCGGGTATTGCGGTTTACTCCGTCGGTGTCGCTACACCAGCGCCCCATTCTCACATATCACCAAAGTCAAAGAGCCTTAGCAATGGACAGCGTTGTCAAAAAACAAACTAAAGAGTTAGGACCCACATACAGGGAAAATATGTGTATGAAGAATTTGCGTGATGAAACTACAGTAGAAATACATTTATGTGGATCGACTGGGTGCTTGAGGTAAATTTGTAGAGAATTCTACAGAATTAACGTGCTATGAAATCACCGGTTATCGGATCAATTACAGTGCAGTGTTATGGCTTCTAGAACTGCAAATCAGGCGTGATCGAAAGGTTTAGACGCGGGGACAAACAGGCGAAGGGGTTCCCAAACTACACAGGGAATTCCCAGAGTCCTCTTCAGCGGTGACAGTTGACGGCCGTCACCCGAATAATGTTTTATTTGTACGTAAATAAATACGCAGCATAACATAGCCGTTTGTAGAATTTTTTTTCCCCCACTTCGAACTGTTAATGTAGTCTATTGCCCAGGAAAAATCAAATTATCCGCCGTTCCAATTAATCCGGATAAATGAAGTTCTACTGTAGTTCCGAGCAGAATTCGTGAAGGCCAGTTCTTGCACATAGTTCTAGTGCTGAACATCCATGGCACCAGCAGTAATGTTCTTTCTATCAGTTGCTACTTAAACTTACTGCAACATCACTGGTGCAGGGATACTTGACTGCCACTGGTTGCAGTTAGCTGTTTGTAACAGATCAGCTAACGTAGGACATACCCTCCGATGTGCAATTTACCAGTCTCCGTAAAATAATACTGAACACTGTACGTCAGCACAACTACTTTATTACTCAAGGTACTTACATAAGCTACATGTTTCGACTAAATATTAGTCATCTTCAGGCCTATTTTTGTCATTTAAGTCACAAAATGCTACGCACGTTTTGGAAGCCCATCGTGTTTACATCCATGGAATACATAAAATTAAATAAGTCTTCGCTACATTCATATGATGGACATACTTGGCCGAAACATGTAGTAGGACAACTAAATTTGTGTTCTATCCATATTTATTTGTGCACTGTGTTGGCATATGATCACACGTCTAGTAGAATGCGCGTTTGTTGAATGGGATCTAAAACTGTAGACAGGATCAATGGAGCTAAGGATCAGGTACAACTGGCGAGGTCCTGTCAACACGGCCACGAACTCCGGGCTTCTTGAGTAGCTGAACAACTAGCAGTTTCTTAATCTTTATCGTACGGATATTTAATTCAGTCTTCGTGCTCCGGGCACTGAATTTTGTCCGCGACGGCCCTTTAAACCGTTGTGCGTGTTTGACAATAAGCGTTCACATGTTACGAACCAAAGATAATGAAGTAATGCAATAATATGCATTGTGTTGGGAATAAATCGTACTTCAGTTTAAAAAAAAATTCAGTAGAAATGTTTAGGATTTTGCTCCACGGATTTATTTGCTGTATTCCCGCTCAAACAGGAACGGTATCTCCCTTATTTAATGTACAGACTCCGTTTGTTTCCAACACGGCTCACCAAATTGCAGATCAAAACGAAGCAAACTCCACTTCACATCTCCTTTTGCCATCCGCTCGAACTGTTATGATATCAGAGGATCGCAACGGGCTTAGCGCTGCCGTACACAAGCAAAGTGGAGCAGCAGGATAACACAGGAAGACACGAAAACTGCGTCTGTCCTACCGCACTGGCAGTTAGAGGGACGGGCTGCTTAGTTATGATTGCATGTCGTGTGGCCGACGTGTCTTTGTGCTAACAGCTTCTACTGAACATTACGAAGTGATAATTGTGCGTTCCTGTTACATGGAACTAAAATTGGTACGTCAATCGATAGCACATTTGTTCACGTGTGCCTATAAATTGGACACCCCTCACAGAATTTCCCCCAGCGTCTCTGGCGGCACAGTAAAGAGATTTTCCGGGTTTAAATCCCAGCCCGCACATGCGATATACTGACAGGTGTTTGTTTTACGTCAAAGCATGCTAACCCACTTCCTTTCACATCCCTTTCAATTCATGATTCACTTGCCATCCTACAATTCGATGCATATAGTCCCTGTCTCTGACAGACGCGCACAGCTTACCGCACGTTCTGTACCGCTGTGCAGTTCACGTTTCAAGCAGCAGTCGCTGCCTGGCAGCAGTGTCCTGACGAGGCCACCTTCAATTAGCATTACTCGGTTTCTGGATTCTGTCAATAAATCCTCCTTTAATCCATTTTGCTGCCTTACTGATCCTCACTGCTTTATGCAGCAAGCCCGCTATTCTGTCTTCTTTCATATTTCATTCTTTTGTTTGGACGCCCTTCCAGGAGAAATCCGTGAGGGGGGTTTGTAAGGCCCCGCGTGTGACCCAGGCCAGAACTCGCTTTGTTACCGGGCCTGAAGGACAGACTTTGATTCTTCCTATTCTCCTTCAATCTATAATACTTGATCCTCTTACAGTGTCGCCAACATAAATGATAACTGTAGAGTACCACCACGAAGCACATCAAGAACTTCCGGGCCAAACTTGTAACGCCTACACACACACACACACACACACATACACACACACACACACATACACACAAGACAAGAAGAATTTCAGTCCCTGTTCAAACAGTCACCTAAACTCAAATCCCGTAACCTCACAACGTTAATACTATCCGACTTGCTGCAATTGCAACGTCGATATGACAGTCAGGTTTTGTACCTTGTCAACGCTCGGTGTTACAACAATACAGAAGAATGTGAAGGCAGCATTTCGGGAATGGCCCTCTTTGGGGGATGGGGATGGGTGGGGGTACTTACTGTGTTGGGTCCGACAGACACAGCTTTCACTGCACTTACAGTGGTAACGGCTGTGCCTAACGGGCTGCGCTTTTATTTGGTGGACGGAAGCAGAACCGATGTCCGAAACACATCGATTTAAAACCAAGATTGGAGGTTCTCGAAGTGGTGTCGCTGAATATTCAAGTGTATTGTATTGTTACGCCTTTTCAAATGGTTCACACTTACCGACGTTTCGAAACGTCGTTAAGTGTGAACCAGTTGGCACGGCGCAACACGGAGACCTTGTATCTTCCACACTGCTGCATGCCTTTCCAGCCACACTGATCCTTCACTTGAAATCAGCCTCCTGATAACCTTCCATTCTCACATCCTCTTTACACAATGCAACAGTCACGTGACTTCTTGATTGATTCTAATAGAACTCTTGTTCCCAAACGAACGACACACATGTGGCTAGTTTCGTACCAACCAACCGGATAACTTACTGTCAATAGCCGTGTCTTTTAGTCTTGGCTCGCTGTGTTCTTTGTATGTGCATGACAGACCGACTACACACACACACACACACACACACACACACACATATACATATATATATATATATACACACATACACACACACGACAAAAATACGCAAATTATCATTTAGGATGTTTTAATTTGTGTTTCCAAATAGCAGACAAGGAGGCAAAACATTACAGAACACACGGAGTAAGCAGGTTTCTAATTTCATCTAATCGTAATGATGAATGTTAACTTCCACTTCACAGTGCTGTACCCATAGAGTTACAATTTCATAGTGCTGTACCCAAACAGTTACAATTTCATAGTGCTGTACCCACAGAGTTACAATTTCATAGTGCTGTACCCAAAGAGTTATAATTTCATAGTGCTGTACCCAAAAGGTTACAATTTCATAGGGCTGTACCCACAGAGTTACAATTTCTTAGTGCTGTACTCAGAGTTACAATTTCTTAGTGCTGTACCCACACAGTCACAATTTCTTAGTGCTGTACCCACACAGTCACAATTTCTTAGTGCTGCACCCACAGAGTTACAATTTCTTAGTGCTGTACCCACAGAGTTACAATTTCATAGTGCTGTACCCATACAGTTACAATTTCTTAGTGCTGTACCCACAGAGTTACAATTTTTTAGTGCTGTACCCACAGGGTTACAATTTCATAGTGCTGTACCCACAGAGTTACAATTTCATAGTGCTGTACCCACAGAGTTACAATTTTTTAGTGCTGTACCCACAGAGTTACAATTTCATAGTGCTGCACCCACAGAGTTAAAATTGCTTAGTGCTGTACCCACAGAGTTACAATTTCATAGTGCTGCACCCACAGAGTTTCAATTTCATAGTGCTGTACCCACAGAGTTACAGTTTCATAGTGCTCTACCCACAGAGTTACAGTTTCATAGTGCTGTACCCACAGAGCTACAATTTCATAGTGCTGTACCCACAGAGTTACAATTTCATAGTGCTGTACCCACAGAGTTACAATTTCATAGTGCTGCACCCACAGAGTTAAAATTACTTAGTGCTGTACCCACAGAGTTACAACTTCATAGTGCTGCACCCACAGAGTTACAATTCCATAGTGCTGTACCCACAGAGTTACAATTTCATAGTGCTGTACCCACGCAGTCGCAACTTGCTCGTGTTGTACACACACACAGTCAAAATTTGTCCGATGCCATAATTCTACAGTTCTACAGTTATCAGCCTGACACCGGCGTTGAGAGTGGCGAGCAGGCAGCAACAGCACAGTTATGATAAAGTGTACAGGGTACAGAGTACAGGCTTAGCCTGGTTAAACACAGCTCAGTTCTGTGACAGTATCGACACATTTAGAACTGGGAGTTCTGTACTCAAGACCTTAATTAGAATCCGGCTATGGAGAAAGGTTGGAACAGCTGTGGATGTGAGAAATAACCCATGTGTAATTTAAAAATTTCGTATTTTACGTCAAATATTCTTCTCTAAGTATCAGACAGCCGCAAATTAAAAGACCAACGAACGCAGACAGGATACCTGTGCTGTGAACGTCTCACCGGTGTAATTGGAGCAGCGCGTGTTATGTGCGACATTATCGCGAACACTGCAAATCGGGCAGCTATATCAGACATGATGCCCCATTTGGGGCACAACGGACAGCACTGTAAACCCCAGACCTCATAACCTTCGATGATACCACTCCATTATGTAACAAACAGCAACTAGCTTACAGCTCCCTTCGGCGACCTCTAGCTGCATAGCGACTTCTAGTAACTCCTGAAATAATATCGATGGTTTAGCCTTTACAAAAATGGTCACTGTACGTACCACCCGCTCTGCATTCCGCCAACACTGTGTGTGTGTGTGTGTGCACGCGCGCGTGTTTGCGTTTCGTGATACACTCAGAGTGTAGAGCAGTTCCGCTCCCTCCCCCAAACTGAATTAAACGTTTACAGTCTAGTGGTATGTGTACCACTACATGTGACATTAAACAATTCGGCATGACGTAACATCTTTACAGCTAGTCCCGAATACTTCCTCATACAAGAACAACCTAGTCTTTTTACTAGACAAGAATGTATTCCCTGTTTGGTACAAACCGAATGCAGTTCGTTCCTTGTTTGGTTGGTTGCTTGGATGTCCACGTATTTCTAGCAAGAGTAAGAAAAATGGTACAGCGCTGGTTACTGAACCGCCAGCGCTAAGAGCTCAAGTCTTCACAGTCGCGGTTGGTAGGAGGCTCGGGGAACAGTTTGTTACATTGTTGCGTACTGTAATACAGACAAGGACAGCAAATAACCTATGTCCCGGGCGAAGAACGGGTACTCCTGCTACTAATTTATTATGAACGTCGATCATCGACGGGTTCATCGATTGGTGTCCGAGAGGAAACCTCTCGGCGTTGTCTCTGAAGTAAAAAATTCCAGTTCTGAATATTCCACACATGAAGTTCAATTTTAAAAATACTCGAACACACACACACACACACACACACCCACACACACCACACACGCACACTCACACATACACACCACACACACTCACATACACCCACCACACACGCACACACACACACCCACACACCATACACGCACGCACACACACATACACATCCACACACACACATACATACCACACACGCACACAAACACACACATACACCCACACCCACACCCACACACACCCACACCCACACACACCCACATACACACACACACCACAAACACACACACCAAACACATCCACATACACACACGTACACACGCACACATACACACACCCACACACACACATACACACCACACCCACATATACACACCACACACGCACACACCCACACACACATACACACCACACACACCCACATACACACACCATCCACACACACACACATATACCACACACACCCACCCACATACACACCACACGCACACACACAACACATACGCACACACACACACACACACCCACACACACCACACGCACACACACACCACACATACGCACACACACACACACACCACACACACACCCACATACACACCGCACGCACACACACACCACACATACGTACACACACACCACACACACACACACAAAACACACACAAATAAACATACACACACAACACACACTCACCGCACACGACACACAACACACACACACTAGGCATACACACACACACACACACACACCACACACACACCACACAC